>Ga0197142_1000361_pt1 | contig 41855 bp, 34 predicted proteins | sample GBS60_MetaG_FD_148614 | JGI IMG/M metagenome (GOLD analysis project Ga0197142, IMG submission 148614) | Sediment microbial communities from Great Boiling Springs, Gerlach, Nevada, United States - GBS 60_MetaG | ecosystem: Environmental > Aquatic > Thermal springs > Hot (42-90C) > Sediment... | reverse complement strand
AGATAGTTGATATATGATGGTGGACGAAAAATATTGGTTTTATCAGTAATCACTACACGATAGCTTAGGGTGATAGTTTTAGGTGTTGGAAAAGGACTGACAGGAGTATTGGGGTTTACCGGTGGCGGGATTGCAGGAAGCTGTTCTGTTACTTTTTGAGTAATGGTTATGGTATTTCCCTCAATTTTTTCCACAATGCCGGAAAATGAATTAACAGGAGAAGTAAGATAAAGGATGTTTGGAGAGATAGATTTTTTTGATGATGATTTTTTTATTAGGATAGAATATCCAATTAATCCTAAAAAAATAAAAATAACAGAGAGATTAAAAATTAAAATTTTATTTTTACCCATAATTTTAATTTATAAATTTTTAAATAAAAAGTCAATAGGGATTTAATATAGAGAAAAATATAGCGCTAAAAGAAAATAAAAAATCTTGAAATAAATCAAAAAGCAACATTTGGATATTAATTACATCCTTGAGTGCCTGATCCGCCCAATGAGGTATATGCAGGCACTCCCCACTCAACACAATAACAGTCTTCTCCGGATGAACATGTCTTACAATTATTAACAACCGGTCCCGCTAAGTATCCTGATGATCCGCATCCTACCTGAGCGCCAATACAGGGATTGTTGGTCATCCAATTTCTTTGACATCCTCGAAAAGATGAACGACATACATAAGCACCACAGGTTGAAGAGGAGTAAACAGCGTTTCCGCAGTAGTTATTGGCCCCGTTGCAGTTATAGTCAAAACTTCCGTCTCCGCGATGGGTTGTGCCACAGTAGGTTGAGCCCGGACGGGCATTGGCGTTGGCTTCGTAACAATCGGTGGTAGAAATTGAAGCCATTAAATAACGACGGCGACCACTGGTGCAGTAGGCAATTTGATTGGTGTTGGCGGGGTAACCATCAGCGTCAGCATCAGTCATACAGATATAATTGCCGTTTTGAATATGAAGGACACCACCTGAGTTTATTGCCAAAGCACCGGTCCCGGTGATGCTTAAAGCTCCGGCAATTAAAGTAGCACCTGAGGGAACGGTAATGCTTCCTCCGGTTATATAAAGCGTACCGCCGTCAGCACCATCAACACCGCTAATAGTAATTGCTCCTGAAGATATTGTGCAGTCAATTCCACCGCATCCTGTTCCCGGATCAGTCCAGGATAAATAAACTTCACTTTTTTCATTAAATTTATTTTTAGCAATGAATTTAGTAACATACTCTTTATTATGAGTATCGTTTACAGTCCAGGAACCCTGCCAAACTCCATCTTTTCTACTGCCGGAAATAAGGGAAAGGTTATAAATTTGAATTTTGGTATCGGTTTTAATTTCTGCTTTTACTTCAATAATTTCTGCCTTTTTATCTTTAACATAAACCGTCATTGTTTGTTTTTCACCAAGTTTGACGTCTTCCGGATCAATAATAGCTTTGTAAAACTCCGGCGAGTTATGACTTTGTATAATTGAGTACTCTTGACGACCGGGAGCGGCTAAATTTTTTTTTGTATTTTTTTTGGAAATAGATGGCGATGATGATTTTATGTTAGATTGAACAATATTTTTAATATTTTTTTTGAATAAAGAATTTTTTTTCTGCCAGATAAAAAAATAAGAAAAAAAGATAAAAAAAATAATCAAAAGAACAGTTTTGTTTTTCATTTTTAAGATTACAATAAGAAAGTTAATTATTTTCTAATTTATCAATTCTTTTTTCCAGTTGTTCAAGTTTCTCTTTTAAAGAACGGTTTTCTTTTTCCAAAAAGATAATTTTTTCCTGATGTTTTTTCATTTCCTGTATGAGAAGAACACTGATTTTTTCATAATCAACGTTGGAAATTTTTTTTACCCCGTTTTCGGTAGTCATTAAAGTCAGCTCGGGAAATATTTGAGCCACATCTTCGGCAATAAGCCCAAATTCCTGACCACCAGCGATATCTTTTTTAAAAACCTTCCATTCCGGCTTATATTCAAATGAAACCGGTTTAAGTTGGTAAATTTTGCTTGAATCAATAGTAAGAGGTTTAATATTGGTTTTATATCTTTTTGATGAGCCGCCGGCATATAAAGAACCAACAACCTGTAATTTATACCCCGGACTCGTCGTCCCAATCCCGACGTTGCCGTTTGATGTATTCATAACTAAACCCCAGTTAGCACCAGTATTACCCCATAAACCAATGTGTCCATTGCTAACGTCTCCTATAAAACCTATATCTGCACTTCCGTTAAAAAGCCAAAGCCCTGCTGTTCCTGCTGATCCAGCGCGTAAACGAATTCGATCGCCTACATCGAGAGCGTACCCTGATGGATCAACTCTAATACCAACGTTACTATTAAATCTAGCTCGACCGTTATCCCATAATTCAAAACTTGGACCAGCGTTTGTTCCGTCAGCAAAATAACGCCAAAATGTAAGTTTGTTTCCATAGTTTCCTGTCATATTCCATAAGCGCCAATCGCGAGTTGTTGCTCCAGTTTTAGAAGTGTTAACAATAGCTATATTTCCTCCTTCGTTAGATGCATAATTAGACCGGATTGTACCTATCACTTCCAACTTCGCCCCCGGACTCGTCGTCCCAATCCCGACGTTGCCGTTTGCGACTAGAGTCATTACATCAATTCCAGCTAGTCCGAGTCTCAGAGCATTACTGGTGCTGCTATTGCCAGCGTAGTAGAAACCAAAATGTGCATGGTTATAAGAACCAGTACCAACGCCAGTTACTGTCCAAATAGCGTTTCCAGTACTCAGACTAGGTGCATAGAAACGAGCGCCGTGGACACTGGTGGTCTGGCTTGTTGTAACATATAAGGGCGAGTCTCCAGAATGAGCTACATGCAACTTATACCCCGGACTCGTCGTCCCAATCCCGACGTTGCCGCCAGAAGTCATAAACATTGTGGAAACGCTATTATTGTTCCTGATATTAAATCCACTGCTCCCATAGTTGAGATACATTATGTTATCGCTCCAACGAGGCCAAAGATAATTTTCATAGGTTCCGGAGGAATTTCTTGAAGCAAAAGTTGCCATATTATCAACACCAAAAATCGTATTACTACCAGCAATTGTTAATTTATACCCCGGACTCGTCGTCCCAATCCCGACGTTGCCGCCTCCTGTTATTCTTAATAAACTGGTCTCTACCGGACCCTGAATATCCAAACCATTTGAAGCTCCATCACCCGAACCCCCGACTCTTATTCTTGCGATGTTATTTAGCCAACTTAGATTAACATATGCCGATTGATTATCGGGATTTAAAACTCCGATTTCCCCGCCTGATCCGCCGGTGCTATAAATTTTTCCATTATGAACATGTAATTTATAATTAGGAGTTTCTGTCCCAATCCCGACGTTGCCGGCAGAAGTCCAGATCCCATCACCGGGAAATTTTAGATTTTGAAGAGGGTCCAACTCAAGTTTTAAATCACCTCTGACTGCTTTTACATCTTTTGGGTTTTTTAAAGTCTGAAAAACGATAAAGCCGGTGGTAAAAACAAAAAAGAAAAACCAGAGAAAAGTAAAAAAGAAAGATTGGTTTTCGTTTTGAGGTCTTTTTTTTAGCATAAAATTTAGCCTTTGTATATATAATTTCAGATTAAAGAATCATTTTTGTTTTGTCAAGGGGATTTAATTTTTTTATCTTAAAAAAACTAACGACAACCCCAAGCGCCGCGATGGTTGGCGCAACAATCGTTTCTTGTGGGGTAAATTTTGACACAGGAGGGATTACTGTAACAATAATAATAGTCACCACCGGAACCACTACAAATACCACAGCTATTAGTATTTAGATAGCAGTAGAAAAAAGGAGTTTTTTGAAAGGAAATATTTGGACTTGAGACACCATAATCATAGCCATAAGCGGGAGGAGGTCCGCAACCACCCTCCCCACAACCAATATCATCGGTTTCCCTGCTCCAGACAGAACTTAAGACAGAATAAACACGAAACCACTTTGGGCAGGAAAGAGAATCAACCTGATAAAGATATTTATAGGTTGGATGCTGCGGATCGCAGGGAAGCTTTGAAAGATAGGGGGAAAATGACGGCGAAGTCGGTTCGGTGCCGCAAATATTGCAGATATAGGTGCCGCTGACAATATTTGGGCTGTTATAACAGACTTTGTCCGGCGTTGGGTAACAGCCGTGGTCGTTATAATAATCCTCAAACACCTTTCTTAAGGTATTTAAGTCACTTTTTCTTTTGGCATCCCATGCTTTGGCAATCTGGTTTTTGGGGTTTAAAAGGACTAAAGCGACGGTGGCCAAAAGGGCGACAAGACCGATGATGATTAAAATTTCCATTAAGGTGAAACACGGATTTGTACGGATAGAAGACGGATTAACACGGATAAAGGGTTTACGGTCGTTGGTAAGGATAAGGCGGTTGATTTCCAGTTTGGAGACGCCGAAGTTGACTAAGAAAGCAATCTCGTACAAAGAGGCGCGAAGATAGGACATCTGTTGATTTTTTTCTAAAAAAGTAAGTCGATTTAAAGCTTTAATTTCAATAATTATTTTATCTTCAACGATGAAATCAGGGATATAGGTGCCTAAAATTTTTCCTGTTTCTTGGGAAAAAATGTTAATTCTTGGATTGGAAACAAAATTTAGTCCTTGATTTTCCAATTCCTCAGCCAAAGCTTTTTGATAAACAATTTCTTTAAGGCCGGGACCATATTGGTTAAAGACTTTATAGAAACAGCTTCTTATTTTATAAGATAATTCCGCCTCCAAGAGCTTATTGGTTTTATCTTTTTGTTTATCCCTCATAAATCCATTTAATCGGTGCGATTTTTAATCCGTGTCGATCCGTGTTAATTGTATCAATTTATAATCAACCAGTCAAAAGGAATGTCTTGATTTAAAAGTTGGTTACGGATGACGCGGAAAAAGCCGTCTTTTTTCTCAAAGACAGATAAGGAGATTGGTTGGCTGGTTTTGGGCGTAAGGTAGATTAGAGAGTCGGGTTTGGCAAAAGAAGAGTAGATGATAACCTCCTGTGAGGTTTTGGGGATAACGCCGGTGCCGGCGGCAGAGGCAGAGGCTTCAATAGCCGGGGCAAAGATGCCGTTTTTGGCAAAGTTATCCGGTGCAGCGATAATTGAAGCTTCAGGAGTGGCGGGAGTAAATTTTTCCAAGGCAATGTTTTTGAAATAAGCTGAACCTGAAGCATCGATTGAGGCAACCTCAATATCGTTATTCTCGACTGTAAAGGACTGTCCTTTTTCAAGGACAGTCCTTATTTTGGAGCCTATTGGGGCAATTTTATTCGTTTGTATTCCTCCTTGAGCGATCAATTCACCTTTGGTAGTGATTGTACCGTCTTTGGCGATGGCAACGGCACCGTCAAAAAGATTAATTTTTTCCAAAGCAGAAAGCTTAAGTTCGGAGGTAAGGGCGATGATTGAGTTATTTTCAATTAACGTTTGACCGGCTAATAAGGAGCCGGAAACCGAGACGTTGTAAAGATTGGACTGGCCGGTGACGGTTAATTCATCTAACATTAAGCTTCTAACATTTGATATTGAGGAGCCAATTGCATTGGTTTGAGAAAGATTGGTTTGGTTGGTTAAATCAGGCAGTGGTTGGTTTTTGATTTCGGCTAAAAGCTGTTGGATTTCGTTGATGTTTTCATTTAAGGTTTTGACATTTGAGTTTTGATTTTTGAGTTCTTCGCTTAGCGAGGTGATATTTTCCGCCTCAACTTCTTTGGCGATCAGTTTGCCGGAAAGCGATGCCTCACCGGCGGTTAGTAAGCCGGAGACGGTGGCGGTTTCTGCGGAAAGATTTTGGGCGATTAAACTGCCGGAAAAAGAAGCATTGCCTGAAGCATCAATCACTGCCGCCGTTTTTCCCTCAAGATTTTTCAGGACGATTTGTGCCAACTTTCCTTTTTCCTGATGAGAATTAATTTCGATATCACCGGTAAAAGCGGTTTTTTTCTCGTCAGTTTTAAATTCAACCACCGGTTTTTCATCTTTGTCAACGATTGATAGGGTTGCCTTTTGGGTTGTGGTTTTGAGTTTTGGATTTTGAGTTTTGAGTTGAATTTCTTCAGTTTCCACCACCGGTGAGATTATTTTTTCTTCAACAAATAATCTTGTAACTTGTAACTTGTAACTTGTAACTTCTTTTGCGATAATATTTTTTGCCAAAAGGGTATTTTCAATGATAGTGTTTTCTGCCTGCACAAGCCCGGCTTGAATTTTAGCCGCCAAAATTTTTTGAAAATAACCAATTTCCTCGATCAAATCTTGAGTTGTGCTTATCAGTTGATAAGCTTTATTTTTTAAATCCTGCCAAAGATTACCGGTTTGGGCCGAGGGGATTGAAGTTAGCGTGACTGTTTCTTTTTGAATATCACCTTTTTCGTTTAAGGCAAGAAGAGAGGGAAGATCCGGATCATTTATCACAAATCCGACTGAACCGTTGGGATTTTCGTTTCCCCATTTTTCATAGTCAAAACGGGGGGCGGTTAACCGATAAGAGATAGAGGTTGGTTTGTTGGAATAGATAAATAAGGCAAATTTTTCCTTATCAATTTTATACCACGTCCGTGTATTGTTTTCCGGCGTTAAAAGAACAGTCATTTTGTCGATGTTTTTTCGCAGGTTGGTGGTTTTAGAAAAAAGCCAAAGGTCAGAACCTTCTTTCTGGGTGGCAAAGTCAATAATATATTCGTAAACGTTTAAAAGATTGTTTTTTTTGGTAAGGGTAATTGTGCCGGTTGTTTCTTCTTTAACCCCGATCATGGCGGAAAGATAGGTGGCATATTTTTTGCCGTTGATGGTGTAGGGCGGGTCAACGGTACCGGCATCGATTTTACCGGCACAATTAGTATCGCCGACACAAACAGCGGTGTCGGCAGAAGAAATAAGATTGATGGTATTGCCACCAGCATCGAGATTGCCGTTGAATGTAATTTGGCCGCCTAAAGTAAGATTACCACCAAAAGAACTGTCGCTGTTTAAGTCGAGATAAAAAGCGTTACTAGTATCTCCAACATCATAATAAACATCAGCTCTTATATTTCCTTGGACCCAAAGTCTGGTGTTGTGGTTTGTTGGGTTTGTTGTTCCGATACCGACGCTTCCGGAAAATAAGGCGTTTCCGGGTCCGGCTAAAGCATCGTAGGTTCCCACTGAAAGTGAGGCTGAGACGGTGGCGTATGTGGCAACGTTAAGATTTCCGGCCACATCAAGTTTGGCAGAAGGATTGGTTGTCCCAATGCCGACGTTGCCGCTGCTGTTTATCACCAAGTTGTTTGCCGATAATCCGGAGTTTAAACCAAAAAAAGCCCGGCTGTCTTTTACGCCAAAATAGCCGGTGGTGTCATCATCGGATATCAATATTTGGGCTAAATCATCTGAAGACAGAAATCTGGCTATACTATCTGTGGTTGAGGAATCAACATCAAATTTATATGATGGGGAAGTGGTGCCAATACCAATTCCCGTAGTTGTGCCGGAGAGGTAGTTTGAGGTTTGAACAGCGCTACCTTCGGCACTTGAGCCGGGAAAGATAATACCGGCGGTATAAAGCTGGCCCAAATAGTCGACTCTGAATTTTTCGCTGTTATGGTTGAAGAATCTGGCAAAATGACCGGAAATACCGGAAATATCAGCAAAATCAGTGGTAGCGGTAGTGGTTGGATTAGTGGTTGTACTGACTCTAATCCAGTATCTTGTTACTCCGTTAACAGAGTTGGTTGCCCAGTTTGCAGGAGATGTCCAAAAGACCCATCCGCTTTTGGAAAAATTGTTTGTTCCATCCGAAACCGTTAAGGCAGCCCATGAAGAACCGTCCCAGTATTCCCAAACCAAATTGTAACCTGCGCCTGCGGTATTGATATTAAAGTATAATTCAGAAAATGTAGTTGTATTGCCAAAGTAGAAATAATCATTATTATCTCCTATCAAAGAATAAGCTGTGCCGCCCCAGCTTTTTAAAACAGCTGTTCTGTCGGTAAACGCGCTGCCATCATAAAAAAAGATGTTTTCCAGACTTTCTCTTGCAGTATCAAGATATAAGACTGAGGCTGAGTCAATATTTCTTTGGGAAGAATAGTAAAACCCGTAACCGCCCAACTGGGTGATTCTTGGTTCGTCCCTGTAGGCAAGAAACCCTGTTCTTCCCTCAGAGATTTGACTGACAACCTGACCCCCGGTATCTACGTAAAACTTGGTTCTATCCTGTGAAATTGCGGCTAAAAAATTAGAGGAAAAGGCACCGATATTACTGTAATAAGCAGTGGCCACGGTGGTGGGGGTGGTGGTGGTTTTTACTCTGATGTAGTATCTGGCAGTTGTGTCAGGGCCGACTGTGGTTGTAGCCCAGTTTCCCGGTGCAGTCCAGGTTACCCAGCCATCGCTGCTTAGGTTAGAAGTTCCATCCGAAACCGTTAAGGCGGTCCAAGAAGAACCGTCCCAGTATTCCCATTGATTGGCATATCCGACTCCGGCAGTAACTATATCAAAGTAAAGTTCTGTAAAAGTACCCCCGTGGCCGAAATAAAGATAGTCGTTGGTATTTTGCAAAAGAGTTCTTGCTGATCCGCCCCATTCACCTAAGGTTCTTGTTTCGTCCAAATAAGCTGAATCACCACTAACATATCTATAAATTACTGATAATGCATTTCTTGCCTCGGTTATGTTTATTGATGGTGCGGTTCTTAGATTTCTGCTGCTGTGAATTCCAATCTGATAGGTATTTTCAGCAGCTTGGGCTAATGTTTCTTTATACAAAAGAAGATTATGCAGGGCGCTACTGCCGGTTCTTACATCAAGTTTCCCTGCCGGAGAAGTTGTCCCAATCCCAACATTCCCTGAAGCATCAATCACAAAAGGTGTTGTATCATTATCTCCGGTTTCATCATTGACGCGGAATGATAAACCTGCGCCTAAATTAGTAACCATTAAAGGTACAGCCACTGATGATGTTCCTTCTTGGGCAATTCTTACGACATTTCCGGTATTTGCTGCATTTGAACCCGATAAGATAAACTCTGCCAGATTTCCGGTTAATCCTGTTGAGGTAGAGGAAAGATAAAGACCCTTTCCTGAGGTTAAAGAGTTGGCATTGATGGTAAAGCCGGTGGTGGTTGTCCCGGTAAAGTTTTGCGTCCAAGTATAATTTGTCTGATTTAAAATTAAATTTGCGTCCAAATCCAGAGTGTCTTGAAATTCAGTAAAGTCCAAAGAATCAGGGGTAATCGATGATCCGCTAATGGTTCCCCAGGCAGGAGCAGAGCCGGTGGAGTATAAAACGTGATTGGCTGAGCCAATGGGCAGTTGATTAAAAGATGTTCCCGAAGCATAATAAATCATATCTCCTGCGTTATAGGAAGATAAGCCTGTTCCACCACTTACTGTTGGCAGGATTCCGCTTACCTCAGAAGAAGCAAGATTAATTGCTCCGCTGATTAGATCTTTGGAGGCGTTGGTTTTAACTGGCAAGGAAGCGGTTAAACCGGTGATTCTTACATTGCCCGAGACTTCAAGTTTTTGATTGGGCGAGCTTGTTCCTATTCCGACATTACCGCCCGGGTTAAGATAGATATCGCCTGTACCGGCAGTTTTAATCTCTAAATCTATATCGTTATCAGTAGATTGGATTTGGGTCCATAGACCGCGGATGTTGATTTGATTGTTTAAACTTGCATATCCGGCCACATCAAGCAGGGTTGAAGGAGTTGTTGTTCCAATCCCCACCCGTGAATTTTGGGTATCAAAGCTTAGTAATCCTGCTTCAATATCCAAAGCGTTAACCGTGGAGTTAACTAAATCAAAGGCTGATGCCTGATTGAATTTTAACGTTGGTGTACCAGAATTGATATTGGTAAAAGCAAATTTAGCTGATGAGGTGGCATTTCCACCGATGGCTAAATCTAAAGTGGAGTTTATCGGATAAAGAAGACCTGAATTTTGTGTCCACCAACCTGAGCCGCCTGAACCAGCCCCCATCTCGGTCCAGACAGAGCCGTTGTAATAATATACCTTTTGGGTAGTTGAATCATAATACATAGAGCCGGCCCCAATTGCTGTTGGAGCCGTGCTAAAGTTGCCCAACCTTATTTGTCCGCTGTTAGCATAGATATTACCGGAAACTTCAAGTTTTTGATTGGGAGACAAGTTTCCGATTCCCACATTACCATTATTATCAATAATCATTTGGGTATAGCTGTCATTGTTTCCAGCGGTTCTAAACCTCAAAACACCGCTTCCGGTTGCCTGTAAAATTACATCACCGGCTGCTGCCGATTGGATAATTGCAGTTTTGGCGCTTGAGAGAGTGAAATCAGCTGAGGTAAAAGTGGAGCGGATACCTGGGGCAGCCACGGCAATTAGCAGATCACCGTCCTTATTGATAAAAGGGATGTTGCTTGTTCCTTCACCCGGTGGAAAGCCTTGTAAGGTTTCTGCGTTTATCGCATATCCTACATTGGCAATTGGTTGACGCGGGGTCATTTCAGAATCGGAACCAACGGTGACACCTAAATAAACGTTTGGGTTTTCGGTAAAAACTGAATGGGGGATTTCTGAACCACAGTCGCTACCAATTAGGGTTGAAAAGATACCATCTTGATCAGGAGTGATGGAACAAGGACCAGCCGTATACAAGGGCGTGCCAGCGGTTGAAACATTATAAAGTTTAAACTGTACGTTCGTAGCCGTTGTTATTGGATTACCCAAAGAATCAGTTAATCGGCCTTGAAAAGAAAGTACCCGACCGCCACGGGTTAAATTTAAAGGATAGGCAAACGGACGTTCAACTTTTAAAAAAAAATTATTATAAAGACCTGCGCCTAAAAATCCCAAAAAAACAAGAAGAAAAATAAGACCAATATAGTGATGAATCCCTAAATTAAAAAAATCAAATCCAGAAGGTGGTTCTTTTTCTTTTTCTTGTGTTTCCTGGGGAGCGGTTTTCCCATGGAGCAAAGGAAATGATTTTAACCAACCAAAAAGAAAAGATTTAATTTTATACGTTCGTATATTAAAACGTAAAGAAATCTCCCCGAGAATACCTTCTGATTTTTTCTCTCCGGCATAAGCCGCTCTTTCAAAATCAGAAATTGTTGGAATAATTTTTTGGCTTTTTAACGATAAATTATCTTCTTCTAATTTTTCTTTATCAACTTTTGACTTTTGATTTTTGACTTTTGACTTGATGTTGTCAATCTCTTCTTTTATCTGCTTAAAAACATTGTCTTCAATTAATTTTTTTTGATTAGCCCAGTTTAAAAACTTATCCACAATAGCTAATTTTTTTAATATCAAAAAAGGGGAATCTCCACGCCGGTTGAGTTTTTGAAGATAGGAGCGGATTGTCTTTTTATTAATATCGGTCATAATTAAATTACGGCTGCAAAAACATAGCTAAATAATTTTTTTTTGCCTGATTTATTGATCGTTTGCGTTTTTCTAATTAAGATTTTTTAATAATCTTTGCGATGTTGAAAAAAGATAAGGTTGTTCTTTTTCTTCCTTTACGTACGGATTTCCTTCCATTGCCGGATCAAATAATATTTTTAGGCTATAATAAGCCCTATTTAATAGAAAAAGAAATCTTTTCATAGGTTTAAAAATTCCCGGACTACTTCCAGATAACTTTTAATAGTAGCTTCATCAAGATCTTCTTTTTGAAGATCGTTTTTAAATTGATTAAAAATTTCAATCTTTGAATTTTTACTATCTGCTATTTGATATTTGATATTTGATATTTTTTTTGCCGGATTTTCTTTCATCCAACCTTGATTGATACAAAAAGAAAAAAACTTTCGCAAAGTTGACAAGCGTCGGTTAATAGTTTTTATTGGAATAGCGTTAGCAGTTAAATAATCTTTGTAATCCGTGACTAAAGAAACATCGATAAAATTAAGAAGTTGATTAAAGCTTTCTTTTTCACTTTTTAATTTTTGAGTTTTAACTTTTAACTTAAATATTAGCCAACCAAAAAAATGTCTTAGATCAGAAAGATAATTTTTCAAAGTAATAGAAGAAAAATTTCCCGCAATGAGAAATTTTTTAAATGAGGCTTCGAGATTATAAAAATTATACCCCTCATCCATATAATTTCATCATAAAACAATAATAATAAATTTGTCAAGAGGTATTTTGATAATATTTTGATATATTTAATTAGTTAAAAAATAATAGATTTAAAGTGATAATAAATATCCTTATAGTTTTATTTAATTAAATTTAAATAAATTACCGCAAATTTTTTTTAATTGCTTAAATATATCATAATATATCATATATCTTATAATATTTTTAGATATTTTCACGCGTATTTTTTTTATATCAGTTTAATTTATATTTTTATTTTTTTAATTTTTTATTTTAAGATTTATTTTTTCTTTATTTTTTTGCCGTATAAATTTTAATTAAACACAAAATAAACTAAAACTATCATAATAAGAGAATAAAATAAATTACAAATTAAGATCCAAAAAAACATATTTATCAATAATTACTCTTTTATGCTAATTTTTTTTTAAAAAAAAATAGATCATATTTAAAAGCTAAATAATATATATAGAGTAAAATTATTTTTCATTACACTACTTATAGTATTTAATTATATCTATCTTGATTTTTTTTAGACTCTGTTTTATTATTTTTTTAATGAAAAAAAGTTTTATTTTTTTAATCATTTTTATTTTTGTTTTAATATTTTTTTCTTTTTATTTTGGTTTATACGAGGTAAGATTTTTTAAAAGCCGCGCATCAGTTTCGCAAGCCTCGTTTTCAGTTGATAACTCTTATCTTTTTGTTTCACCGCTTCGTGCCAAAGCCAATGGTCAGGAAAGAATCCGTTTAACGGTCTTTATTTTAAATAATCAGGGATTGGGAGTAATGGGGAAAGAGGTATTTTTAAGCCGCGATTCCTCTTTATCAATTAATATTATTCAAGGTCAAACCGATAACTTTGGCAAAGCGGTTTTTGATGTAACATCAACTAAAAGTGGTGAGTATTATTTAGAAGTCTCAGTTGACGGTCAAAAACTGCCTCAAAAAGCCCGCCTAAGTTTTTATTGAATTTTTAAAAAAGAGGATTATCCTCAAAGAGGATAATCCTCTTTCACTTTTTCAAAACTATTGCTAATTGCTGTCTTTTGACAATTGCCAGATTTTTTGGATGAAAATACGAACGTAAAAAATAAATTAAAAGGATTATGAATTCAATTAAAATTATTATTTCCAAAATACGCGGCTTTATTAAAACCCAGATAAAGATAAAAAATTTAACAACGATCATCCACCAGGGTAAAATTTTTAGGGTTAGATTAATGCTTTTGGGCGACTCTTCATTTTGAAACTGAGTTTGGGCAAAAAGGCGCATTTTTTTTGCAGAAGAAGAAGGAAGCGCGATTGAAAAATTACCTTTTTTATCGGTTTTTATCTCTAACTTTGGTAATGAAAAAGCATAAACCGAAGGAGTAATTTTATTTATCAAATGGCTTATCAAATTATTTTTTACGTCAGTAAAAGTTGAAAGAAAAATATTTGTTTCCGGAATGCTTTGTCCTGATAAAATCACCTCATCACCCACCCAATAATCATTTTTATCTAACGATATGGTTGGGGGCATAACCACGGGTCCAATAGTTACGTTATAGTCAACGGGGAAAGGAGGAAGGCAGACCGGGCTAGTCAGTCTTCCAAATTGATCTTGGGCTGTTAAGCAAGCCTCGTGTGGCGAAAAAGGGGAGAAGCGGTTTTTAAATTCAAAATAGCCGGTTTCATCAGCATAGGTTTGGTCAAATATTCCCAGTCCCTGAAAGGTGACCAAAGCTTTTGGTGAAGTATAACCAAAAAGATTAAATTGATACTCACCGATAAAAACAGAGACGGCGGTGTCAAAAGATGCGGTTTTTGCCCCGGCGATGTTAGATTGATCAAGCAGGTTATGATTTATCAGGCTTATTGTTATCACCAATATCAATAAAAACAAAAGATTAAGAAAATCATTTTTCATAATAATCAGCAGTTTTTTTAAATAATTTTTTGGGTTTTTCTTTAAAATGATTATAGCCAATATATTAACAAAATTGATGGAGAAATATTCAATTTAATAATTATATTTTCTTTTACTCATCCTTCTTTTTTAAGGCCCTTTTAAGTTTTTCAATCTCTTCTTTTTCTTTTTCTAATTCTTCTTCAAGCATCTTTTCTTTAAGTAGGGAAGCAAGGTAAAATTGGCGAACAACAAGAATAATAATCACCAAGGTTAAAACAATGATGGTGGCGATTTTCCAGGGAAATATCCAAAAATCATAAAAAGCAGTTAAAACTTGGTTTTTTTCGCCATAAGTAGCCAATAAGGAGGCGCGGTATTTTCCAATCATCCATTTTTTACCCAGTGTGTTAGTAAAAGTTCTTACTGTGTCGGGAAAGATATTGGTTTCTTTTAAAAGACTTTTATCAACGACTTTTCCTAAGGTATTAGTTAGAGTGATTTCGCCTCTGGGGGTAATATGATAGTCACCTTGATTTAAGATCTCAGTCTCAACCTCAATTGGTCCATATTCAAAAAATGGTTGTTTGGGTTGGAATTTGGTCACAAAAGCCTTTTCTTTAATCGGGCCCTTTACCCGAATATAAATTAAAGAGGCTAATCGCGGCGAAATACCGGTTCCGGCTTCATATAGAGGTCCGGTTGGAACTGCAAATTGAACTGGCTGCGTTTGGAAATAAATTGCCACATATCTACCGCCGGGATTGGCATTTTTTGGAACGTTGATTTGAGCTTGAATGGTGACTTTTTCATTATTGGAAGGAAGAGTAACCCGATCGAAATTGGTTTTGAACCAAGATGAGGCAGCGTATTTTTCGGGAGCAACAAAATTATTTTCAATCAGTTCCGGTGTTCCCTGATTATCGCGGACAATAAAATTAACTACTTTTACGAAGCCAGATACCGGTTCTTTGGCTTGATTGACGAAATTAACTACCACTGATGTTTTTTCTCCCGGTTCAAGTTCTAAAAACTGTCGTGCCGGATAAACAACTAAAGGTAAATTTGTTTGAGCGGTAACATAATTAAAAGTTAAAAATAACAAGTTAAAAATAATAATTAAAAAGGAAATAATTAAATTAAAAAAATTTTGACTTTTGACTTTTGACTTTTGACTTTTCATAATTAGAATGTGGCTGTTGCCGTGTAGGCAATTCGGTTAAAATAATAACCGGCCGGCTGGGTGGTTGAGATATTTAAGCGGTAACAAACATAGACTTGTGATGAAGCAGCGGGCGTTGATTTGCTCATTATTGTTTGCTGGGTTTCTCCTGCTTCTAAATCAGCAAATTGTTTTGTAGAAAAAGTCCGACCCGATTCATTATAGGTAAAAGCGGCATCGGTACCGGAGATATTAGCCAAAGAATAACCCATACCATAATATGAAACCGATGTCCAGTCTTGGGAAGTGGTTTCTGAACAGGGGGTTGAGTCGCAAGTTGTATCTTGAATACAGTTATTTGCTTCACCGGCGTTAGGACCATTACAAGTTATACCATTTCTTCCCATCTGATCGTTTTCGGCAATTTTAACAGTGTATCCGGAGACGGCGTTGGTGGAAACAGTGACTGTTTGAGCCGCTTCCATAAAAGCGCCAAAGTTAGCAATTGTTCCCCAAGGAACTGAAGTTGCGGTTGTTGTCACATCAGTGGTTTGGGCACAGGCAGTTGTACCTGAATTAACACCGGCAACTGTAACCGTAAGCGTTTCTTGAACTGTGGCTGAAACCAAAACGCCTTCAATAACGGCAACTTTAACATTTGACTCATCCAACGTATTATCCGAACCATCACGGGTTTTGACATTAATGGTATAAACATCAGCTACTCCTTGGGTATGACCGGAATTTATCGGGGCCGGGTTGATTAGTTTTTTATTGGCGTCGCCAATGGTGACGGTAATGGTTGAGCCGGCCGCGCAGGATGAAGTATTTCGGTCAATTCTTATTCGATGATCATTTGAAGCGTCACCGGCGGTAACAGCCGCCACCGTCCAGTTATTTGCGCAACCGGAAGAAGAAACACTGATATTGGAAGTGGTTAAACCGTTCAAATCAAAACCATTGGTTGAGATTGAGGAGTTGGTATCAGGAAAACCATCATTACCTTGGGTTGCGTGATCAATTGAGGGAATGGTAATATAAATATCACCATCGGAAGGAACAGCTGAGGCTAAAGTAAAGGTGATTGTATGAATAGCTGATTGGGTAGCAATAACGTAATCGTTAGCCCCTAACGCATTGCTTCCCAAAGGGGGAGAGATATTAAAAGTAGTTGAGTCGACGATAGAAACAACACTATAGGTGCTTTGCCCATAACAACCATCAAGGTTGGCGCCAGCAAAGCAGACGGTGTCTTTAGGAAAAAGATGATTAGTGTCGTTATCTGCATTACCGGAGCTATCAATTGTGATAACGGAACCATTGGCCGCGCCCGAGGCAACTCCGGCTCGATAGGAAAGACGGGAATTGGAAAGAGTATCGGAAATATTGGTGAAATTCGCTGAGCCGACCGGAGTTGGGAGTTTAACTAAGAAGATGTATGAAGCCTGAAAAAAAACAAAGAATAAAGTAATCAACTTTAATAAAAAACATTTTTTTTTCATCTCATTAAGCAAAAATTATTTTATTTATTCATTATTATAGATAAAAAAATTTTTGTCAAGTAGTAATTAAATAAAGCAAAACATCGAAAATCACTGAAGAATTTAACTAAATATTAACTGTTAATCAAATACGTTAAAACTTAAAAACTTTAAATCTTTAACCATTAAAAAACAAAAAACCAAAAAATCAGCTTATTAAAACAATATAACAAAATAACAAATTATCATTGGATAAAAATTGGTACGATCGCATCAATTTTTATCCGCCGCTTTTATTTTATAGCGTTAAAAAAATGAAAATTAAAATTATTAATAAATAATTTTTAATCTTTTATCTTTATAAATCCCGGTTGTAATTTTTTTTAACTTAATATTTAATATTGAAAATTAGGTCTTAGAGAATTTTCCCCTTGACAAAATTTTTTGCGTTTGTTATAAAAAAGTTAGACGCAAAAAATTATGGTAAAAGATACACGGACAAAAATTTTACTTTCGTTGATTTTAATTGGCGATCTTGATTTTTCTTCGTTAGTTTTTGATGATAAGATTGAAAAAATATTTGATCTTTCTTTTAATCAAAAAACAAAATCAGTGATTAATTCCTTAATAAAAGAAGGATTGATTATTCCACAAAATGAAACAGAAAGTTATGCTCTTACCGAAAAAGGATTTTTAGCTTTTTGTCTCAAATTTCCTTTTTTTCGTTTTTTAAAATATTCTTGGGATAAACGTTGGCGGATAATTTCCTATGAGATTCCAGAAAATAAAAGAGAAATTCGCGATCGATTACGTCGTCAGATGCAGGGTTGGGGATTAGGCCCTTGGCATCGCTCTTTTTGGGTTACTCCCCATCCAATAATTGAAAATTTACGTCAGTTAATTGGCGGTAAAGAAGAAGAAAAATACTTTCAGGCTTTTGAGGCTGATCATATTTTTGGTAATCGTGAAATTTTGATTGAAAAAGTTTGGGGAAAAACAAAATTAGACGAACAATACCGTCAAATTTTTAAAAAATGGCATGCAATTTTATCCGGACAGGAAGAAAAACTTTTTAAATTCAAAAAAATAATTGATACGTATGTTGATTTTTTAAAAATTGATCCCGGACTTCCCAAAGAGTTGATCGGTGAAAACTGGATTGGATTTGAGGGGTGGGGAATTTTTAAAGAGATAAAAAATATTTTATTAAGTTAAAAGTCAAAATTTAAAAGTTTTTTAATTACGCGCTGTCTTTTCAATTCTAACAACTATTTCTCCTTCTTCATCCGTCCGTTTAATTTTTATTTTTTTGGCTTTAAGCATATCTAAAATATCTTTGTCCGGATGGCCGTAATGATTATTTCTCCCAACACTTATCACTGCTACCTGCGGATTGATAACTTCTAAAAATTTCTTGGTAAGACCGTTTTTTGAGCCATGATGAGGGGTTTTTAAAAGGTCAATGTTTTTGACAATCTTTTTATATGAATTTTCAGTTATAGAGTTTAGTATTTTAGGCGAGGCATCACCAGTAAAAAGCGCTTTAAAATGATTTTCTTGAAAAAGAAGTAAATGAGAATAATCATTGTCGTTGGAAGAAAGATAATTTTTAACCGGCCAAAGAAATAAAAAACGAGCGTTTAAAATATTAATTTGATCACCTTGAAATTTTTTTAAAATTAAAACCTTATTTTTGCTGAGAGTTTCAATTAATTTTTTATAATTTTGGCTTGTAAAAAGACTTTCAACGGTAATAAAGTTTTCGATTTGATAACGCTCATTAATAAAGAAAAAACCTTGGTAATGATCTTTATTGGGATGACTTAAAAATGAAAGTTCGATTTTTTTATCCCAAAAAGGCATATGTTTTCCCAGACAGGTTAAAATTTTTTTATCCGGACCGGCATCAATTAAAACATCAACTTTATTTTTTATTCGAATATAAGTAGCATCGCCCTGACCAACATCACAAAAAACAATCTTTGTTCGCGGATCAAGATTTTGAATTAAGAAATAAATAAAAAAACTTAAAAAAGAAAAAATTAATATTAAGACAATCTGTCTTTTTGTTATTTGGACGTTCTCCATAGATTTTTAACGGATAAAAATTGGTGCGATCGCATCAAAAATTATCCAGATTTTAAAAATTTTATTGATTTTATCTACCAAAAAAACTGACTAATAATTTTATTTTTATTTTTAAAACCAAATTTGTCTGTCTCAATTAAAAGAATTTTTTCTTCAAGCTTGTTTTCTTTTGCCCATCTTTTTATTACATCAAATTGATTATAGGCAGATAACCAAACTGATTTTTGAATCATAATAAAACCTAACCGTTTCAAAAGCCGGCGTAGTTGATTTCTTTTAAGACGATTAATTTCTTGAACATCAAAAATTACCAAGCGTATTTTTTTATCCCATTTTTTTCTGTTGAAATAAAGATTGGGATACTCACTTTTTAATTTTTGAAGACCTTTTTTTGTGATCACCAGATGTGATTTTTTTATTGAGATATATTTTTTACTTAAGGCGTGCTTTAATGTTGATCTTATATTGTCTTTAAAATTTTTTGATTCTTCGCTCACTGTTTTGTAATAACTAGAAATTAAGTTGAAAGGATCCCGGCTAAATTCATAAAAGTCAACTAATTTAGAGGCTAAAGATAGTAAAATTCCTAAAGATTTTATTTTTTTCATATGGATAAAATATGAGCCGATCGTATCAAAAATTATCCGGTAAATTTTATTGGGTTATTTTAATAATTTAATCATTAGTTTAAGAAAATAATTTTATGGCGTTGATTATTTAATTATTAAAAACTTATAAAAATTCCCGGAATTTTTGATAAGGCATTAACTACCCAAATGATATAGCTTAAAATCAAATAACAAACCCAGGCAAAAGGGAGTCCAAGAAAAAAGTTTATTTTTCCCAAAACTGCCGTTAAAAAACCCAAAATCATTAAAAGCGGGATAAGAAAAGAAACCATTATATTGGCAATAGGAGCAATCAAAGATATTTGTTTAAAATAAATAAAGATAATTGGCGTGGTAAAAAATTGAGCAGCAAGTGAAGTTTTAAAATCGGCTTTTATTTGGTAATAGATACTTAAAAATTTATTATCGCTTTTCTTAATATTTTTTTCGCCAAAAAGAATAATTCCTAAAGTGGCTGCATAAGAAAGTTGAAAAGAAATTGTTTTTAACCATTTTGGAAAAAACAGAAGGCTAAAGATGAAAGATAAAACTAAAGTATAAAAAGGATAATTTTTTCTTCCGGTATAATAAGCAACGAACGTTAATATACCCATAAAGGCGGCTCTTAAAATTGGGGCTTTAATACCAACAAAAAGGACAAATATAATAATGATAAATATTGTTATCAATATTGATATTTTTTTGCTAAAAAATTGAGTTATTTGACTTACTATTGAAGCTAATAAAGTAATGTTTATTCCTGAAAGGACAACTAAATGAAGAAGCCCGGCAATTTTTAGTTGTTCATAAAATTCTTTTGTTGTTTTAAGATCTATTCCAAACAAAATTCCATTAAGCAGTGAGGCGTGAGGTTCGGGCAGGTAATAATTAATTACGCTTGTAAATATTTTTGGCGTCATTAAAGACTGATTAACTCTTTAATTTTTTCAAAAGTGCTTTTATTGACGACCTTTTTTGTCAAAAGTTGATCGATGGTTTGATACGGTCGGTTGCTGATAATTTTTTGCGCGGTTACTTTTCCAACACCGGGCAGACTGTTAAGTTCTTCCATCGTTGCCTGATTAATATTTATTTTTTCCGTCGGGTTTAAAGATGTATTTTCCTGAATAATTTCGGTTTTATTTATATTTTGTGGTGAAGTATAGTCTAACGTTCGTGAATTTTCAATAAAAACACCGCTATTTACTTCCCATATTGAAGGAATGTATATTTTTTCCTGGTCGGTAACGATCCGGGCTAAATTAAAATTTCTATGAAAAAAAATTCTGTCAGCTTCATCTGAAAGATTACCCGCAAGCAAAATAACGTCTTTTAAACGGGCGCCAAAACTAGCCTCATACACCCCCGGATTTTTTACTGCTCCGGCAACATCAACAAAAATTTTTTTTAAGTTTTGATTTTCCTGTTTATAGGAAGGCTGGGTTTCTTCATTCAGGTTTATTTCTAAAGATTGATTTTTTTGATATAAAACCAAAGAAATTAGTGTAATCATAAAAGCCAAAAAAAGCAAAAAAATTTCTACCCGATAGCGTTTAAATTTTTTTAATTTTTTTAGCAAGGGAGAAATTGAGTTGATAAATTCCTTCATGAAAGATAATATAAAAAAACAAGAAAGAAAAAGTCTATAGCCTATATTCCACAAAACTGTATTTTTGGATTATTTTAATAAGATAAAAAATTTATTTTATTCCTCACGAGTTAATCTTTTGATAATAAAGGCGGCAATTATTAAAACAACGATTAAACCAATAAAAATTTTTATTGGAAAAGCAAAAAATGAGGTTGAAGCAGATATCTGAGGCGAATTCTCACCAAAAATCAATGTGGTTGACAGCTGATAAAAACCCAAAAAGAAACCGGAGATGTATAAAGAAACAGGGCTTTGACAAGCCTTAAATTTTGATTTGGAAGAACAATCTAATTCCGCTGTGGGTGTGGCCGAAAGTAGTCTTTGGGATTGTGAAAGAACATTTTGGGGAAGGATATCAAATTTAGCTTTTTCGCCGAAATTACCTTTTAAAATAATCCTTCCTTCCGGTTTAATAAGGTTTTTTCCTTTGTTTTCGACCATTAACACAACAGGAATCAAATCGTTGGAATCAAAAAAATTAACCTTTTTCCCGAAAAAACCAAATCGCCAACGGGGCAAAACATCAAAAATAGTAATTTTTGGCTTAATATCAATCTTTCCAGATTCAGTAACTGTGATTAAAATATTACTTCCAATCGTCGCTTTGGCAAAAGAATTGATTTTTTCTGCTTGGGTGTTTATCGGTTGGGTTTCGGCTAAAAGAGTATAATAATAGTCTCCTTCAGGAGTTCCTTCGGGGGCACGGATTCTAAGAAGCAATTGCTCTCGGTCGTTTGTTTTTAAAAAGAAGTTTTGACCTAAATTAAAGTTGGCATTATCCAAGCTAAAACGAATCGGTCCTTCAAGCTTTTCTTTAATTTTAATCTGACCAAAATTATTTTTTGGTTCAAACGGCAATACCTTTGTATTTAAAATTACCGGATCGGCATAGTTTATGAGGGTATAAGCAATAAGAATTGACTTTCCCGGCTTTATTACAGTTTCAATTAAAGGCGGAGATAACGATAGAGAAACTGATTGAGCGTTAACATTTTTAGAAATAAAAAATAAAAAAATAAAAGATAAACATAACAAAAAAAATTTAGAAATTTTCATATTTAAAATGATGGGGTCGCGACAAAATTAATAATTGTTTGATATTTGCCGGCCGGTTGCACCGGGGAGATATTAACCTTAAAAGTCATTGTTGCCTGACGATTTTTACCCACATTAGGTGAACTCATTACTACCGCCGGTTGTTCGTTTTCTGCCCGATCAGGAAAGGGCCTAAAATATGTGTTGTCAATAAAATCGGCCGGAATATCGTTGCCGCTTATATTATAGCCAAAACCATAGGCGTTATTACTCGTCCAAGGCTTAGCAAGGCTTTCATTACAGGTATTGCTTCCTCCATCACATTGGGTGTCGGGGATGTTATTGGCCCCATCAATGGTTCTTAACTTTCCTTCTTCAATTGCGGTGACTTGATATTGACCGGCAGCCCCAAAAGAAACTGTCAGAATAGTGGTTGCAGTCTGAGGTGTGTTGGCAATTAAAGTGCCAAAGTCAATATTGGTATTGGAAATTGAGAAACGAAACGGGATGATGGAGTGAAGATATTGAAAACCGGCTTTAACAATATAACCGGTAGAATTAAATTGTCCGGCAGCCGTTTGACCAACGGTGTCGGATAAATAGTAATTACTTGAGTTTTTATTTCCTCCGGCAATGCCAATCTCGCCGTACTGAATCTTAAATAATGGCGACTGCATATTAACCGCGGAAACCGATTGAATAAAAAAAGATAAAGAAATAATAATAATCAGTAAGATTATTTTTAAAAAAAACATATTTTTTAAATTTCTTAAATACTTTTTTCAAATTTATCGATTAATTTTTCCATCGCCCGGGCCTGTTTTTTAATTATTGAAAGCTGGTGATCGCCAACAAAATTTTCCGCTGCTTTTTTAATATTTTTTAGATGATTTTTCAGGATCAGTGATAAAAACAAAAACGTTTGTTCTTTTGATTTTTGACTTTTGGCTTTTAGTTTTTGATTTAGTTCATATTCTTTTCCTAAAAATAAAGCGAAAGGAGTGATAAAAGCTAAGGAAAAAATCGGCAAAAGAGCGGAGAAATTTTGGTTTGGGGGTAAGGATAAAATAAAAAAAATCACCAATGTTAAGGCGGCAATAATGGCAATAACCGGTTCAAGCAGAAGCGACAGGGAAAAAAGAAGAAAATAAATTAAAAAGAAAAAAGGTGATTGGCCGGCGCCGGTAGTGTTAACGATTAAAAGAACAATTAAAGTAAAAACCACCGATTCCAAAAGCCGGGAGGGTTGGGAATCGGGGAAGGTTATTTTTTTAACCAAAAAGAAGAAAATAAAAAGCAGGGTGGCAATTTGCAGATCGTATTGAGCTAAAGCGCTTTTTGGGAATAAGAACCCTAAAAGAATGGTGAAAATAAGAATTAGCGAATGAACAACTTCTTTGGGCATAGAAACATTATAATCAAGTCAAAAGTTAAAAGTCAAAAGTTAAAAGTTAAAATACGGTTGATTTAATCAATCTAATTTCTAATTAAAACAAAAACAATAAACCAAGGGATTTGATCATAAGATAAAAAAGATCAAAATGGTTATTTTTAATTTGTAATTTAAACTTTTTTTATAGTATAATAATTTTTATGGATAAAAAAATTTTGACCCAGCGCGGTTGGACGGCAGGAATTATTGATGAGTTAAAAAAAGTTTCCTGGCCGACAAAAAAAGAAACCGTTCGTCTTACTGCAGTTGTTATTATTATCTCCTTGATTATTGGAGTTTATATCGGTATAATAGATGTTTTGTTAGCCAAAGGTTTGGATGTCTTAACTAATGTTCGTTAATTTTTCATTCTTAAATTGATGGAAGAATTAAATAAGGCAACATCAACCAAAAAAATTCAGCCATTGCCTCAATCAGCCAAATCAGAAGTGGCAAAATGGTATGTCATTCATACCCAAACCGGTTATGAGACTAAAGTCAAACAGGCATTGGAGCAGAGAATAAAAAGCCTAAGCGTGGAAGATAAGATCTTTGATATTGTTATTCCGATGAGAGAAGTGGTTACGGTGAAAAAAGGAAAAAAAACTAAACAAAAAGAAAAAGTTTTTCCGGGATATATTTTAGTGAAAATGATTTTAGACGATAAATCATGGCTTATTGTTCAAACCACTCAGGGAGTTACTGGATTTGTGGGTGCAGGGCTAAAGCCGGTGCCAATTTCTGAGAAAGAAGTTTCGGCCATTATGAAGTTTGTTGAGCAGGAACAGCCAAAGTTTAAAGCAAAGTTTTCGGTGGGAGAAGCAGTAAAGATCAAAGAGGGTCCGTTTGCTGATTTTTTGGGGACAATTGAAGCCGTTGACGAAGAAAGAGGCAAGGTAAGGGTTTTGGTTTCGATTTTTGATCGTGAAACACCGGTAGAACTTGATTTTTTGCAGGTGCAAAAATTATAAAACAACACGAATGAGGTGGATAAAATCGGAAAAAATTAAACGTTCAACTTTAAATGTTAAACATTAGAAAGAAGTAGATAAAAATACATAGAAATAAATTTAGATAAGTAGAGATAGATAGAGATTGGTTGAGATTGAGCAAAGATAGTTGAAACTAGGTATTAAAAATAAAATTATAGAAAATTTTTTAATTTTTAATTTTTTAACGTTACTCATTATCTGTTTAACGTTAGACGTTAGATGTTTGGTGTTAGTTGATTTTTATGGCTAAAAAAGTAAAAACAGTGATTAAACTTAATCTTCCGGCAGGAGAAGCAACCCCGGCGCCACCGGTTGGTCCGGTTTTGGGACAGCACGGGGTGCCGATTATGGATTTTATTAAAGAGTATAATGCCAAAACAGCCAAGCTTAAGGGTCAGGTGATTCCGGCAGTAATTACTGTTTACGAAGATCGAACGTTTACTTTTGTTACTAAGCTTCCGCCGGTCGCTGAGATGATAAAAAAAGCTTTAAAAATTCAAAAGGGATCAGGAAAACCTAATAAAAAAAAAGTTGGTAAATTAACTAAAGATCAAGTTGAATCAGTTGCTAAAGAAAAGTTAGCTGATTTAAATACCCAAGATTTGGAAGCGGCCAAAAAAATTGTTATTGGAACGGCAAAGAGTATGGGAGTAGAAATTGAATAAAAAATAAATCATTAACTGAGGATTATCCTCATTGAGGATAATCCTCAAAAATTGGAAATTAGTAGTTATTTTTGGTTTATTTTTATGGGAAAAATACGGACAAGAATTTTAGGTTTGGAAGAAATTGAGAAAAAGCAAAAAAAAGAACAAAAGGAAAAAGCCGCCGAAAAGAAAAAAATTCGCGCTCCCGGATTAAAGGGAGGAGAGCGGATGGTGGCGGTTGAGGTGGGAGAAAAAGAAATCGAGAAGATGGAAAAAGCCAAAAAAATATTAGAAGAATCAGAAAAAAAAGAAGTAAAAAAGCCGAAGAAAATTAAAAGAAAGGTTCGGGGCAGAAAATATCAGGAGGCTAAGAGCAAGATTGATAAAAATAAGACCTATTCAATAAAAGAGGCAATTTCTCTTTTTAAAAAAATTAAATACACAAATTTTGATGAGTCGGTTGAGATTCATCTGAATGTGGATAAAGTCGGCTTAAAAGGTGAGGTTGAGTTGCCTTACTCTACCGGAAAAAAAATTCGAGTTGTAATTGTTGATGATCAGGTTCTATCTGATATTGAAAAAGGACAACTTAACTTTGATGTATTAATTGCCCATCCTTCTTTTGTTCCCAAATTAGTGAAATTCGCCAAGATTTTGGGACCAAAAGGTTTAATGCCCAATCCAAAAAACGGGACAATTTCTTCTAATCCAGAGGAGGCGGCTAAAAGGTTTCAGAAAGGACTTTTATACTGGAAGACCGAAAGCAAATTTCCCCTGATTCATCAAACTTTAGGTAAAATTTCTCAAAAAGAAGAGGAGCTTGAAGAAAATATCAAAGCTTTTTTAAAATCAGTCGGCTTGAATCATATTAGAGAAGCTTTTTTAAAAACAACAATGAGTCCTTCAATAAAAATCAAATTATAACTACAACTTAAATCTTCTTTTTGCCAGTCTGACTATTATTTCCGTTGCATCTATCAAAGAAAGATTGGGCCCGGTTTTAATTACCAAATCATAGTGATGGGCTTTTTTTGGGTCATGATGATATAAAGTTTTAATAAATTCATTGCGTTCTTCATCGAGTTTTTTGAGCCACTCAACCGCTTTTTTTCTGGAGAGCTTATCGTACTTCATCGCGATATTGATTCGGTGTTCCATATCACCCAAAATTCTTATTTTTAGAGCATAGGGAATCAAATATTCTGCGCCCCGGCCAACAATAATTGCATAACCGCGTTGAGCAATTTCAGAAATAATTTTTACCAAATCTTTATAATAATGTCTTAAACTAAGATAACGTTTACCAAAAAACTCATTAATTAATTGATTAGTGAGAGGGAGTCTTTTTTCATCGATTTCCTCAACCAATTCTTTTTCTAGTTTTTCTTCAGCCGCAATTTTATCAATGATTTCTTTGTGATAAACTTTCCATGGTGGGCCTAACTTTTTTGCCACCATATAAGCGATTGTTCCACCCCCGGCACGTTTTTCCCGGGAGATGGTAATTACCGGCAGAATTTTTTCTTTTTTCGGCGGCTTTAATAAGCCAAGTCTGATTAAATTTTGATTGATAATCTCAAAAATTTTTCGCATAATAAAAATTATACCAAAAATGGATAAATTTAAAACTTTACTATTCAAAACCAGTGATTTTTGGTTTTATCTGTCCAAAAACCAAAAAGATTTAATTAATGAGGGATTGTATCTTATGAATGATGTCATCAAAAATCATCTTTATCATTTCAGGGACTATTCATTTTTAGTTTTTCCTTTTGCCAAAGCCTATGAGGGATTTTTAAAACAACTTTTTAAAGATGCGGGATTTATCTCCCATTTAGATTATATTTCTGATCATTTACGCCTGGGAAAACTTTTATCACCTAATTTAGTTAATAAGTTGAAAGAACGATCACTTTACAAAAAAATAAGAGATAAAGGCGGACAGGAGCTTGCCGATAAAATTTGGAATGCTTGGAAATTGGGTCGCAATCAAGTCTTTCATTATTATCCTCATAATCTTAAGGCCTTGACCTTTTCTCAGGCAGAAAGTATTATTAATGATATTATCTTGGTAATGGAAGAAAGTTATCAAAGGTTAAAAGTTAAAAAAATAAATTATGATTGATAATAATAAAGATAATGATAGTCTTAAAATACCAGACGAATGGCTAAAAAGGGCCGAAGATCAAAAAGAACGAATAAAGAATATGTCCGATGAAGAGCTAAAAAAATGGGGTTTTAAGCCGGGGGAAACGCTTGAGGAAAAACAAAGAAGAGATGAAAAAGAAAACCCTCAAATGTAGATAAAAAATAATTATATTAGTTTGTTTTTTTATTCGAGATAAATTTTTAGTTTATTTTTTAGATGCAGGGTTTAATTTAGTTTAATTTTATTCTTCAAGCGTTGACAGATCTCCAACCGGAAGACCCAATTCTTGGGCTTTCAAAACCCGGCGCATAATTTTTCCGGAGCGGGTTTTGGGGAGTTTATCAACAAAATCCATCTCATCAATTGAGGCAATTGGGCCGATTTGTTTTCTAACTAAATCATTAATCTCTTTTTTTAATTCCTCCGATGGTGTTTGGCCGATTTTTAAGATGATAAAGGCTTTGATTGATTCGCCTTTTACTTCATGCGGTTTGCCGATAACAGCGGCTTCAGCAACGCCCGGATGCTCAACAATGGCGTGTTCAATTTCCGCTGAACCCAAGCGATGACCTGAGACTTTTATCACATCATCGTTTCGACCAGTGATCCAAAAATAACCATCTTTATCGATTTTAGCCGAATCACCAGTAAAGTAGCAAAAATCAGTTTTAACATTTGAGTTTTGACATTTGAGTTTTTCAAAGTAAGTCTCTTTATACCTTTTCGGATTATTCCAAAGATCCAAAAGCATTGATGGCCAAGGGGTTTTGATCACAAGATATCCTTGTTTATCAATCGGCTGACTTTGACCGTTTTCATCAACCACATCAGCTACAATCCCAAAAAACGGCTTAAAGCAGCTGCCGGGTTTTAGGGGAACTGAGGGAAGAGGGGTTAACATATGCATACCGGTTTCAGTCTGCCACCACGTATCCATAATGGGTAGTTTTTCCCGGCCGATATTTTTGTAAAACCATTGCCAAGCTTCCGGATTAATTGGTTCACCGACTGAGCCTAAAATCCGCAGTGAGGAAAGATGATATTTTTTGATTGGTTCCTCACCAAAGCGCATCAAAGCCCGAATGGCTGTTGGCGCCGTATAAAAATGAGTAATTTTAAAACGATCAATTAACTTCCACCAAACTTCAATGTCAGGATAATCAGGGGTTCCTTCATAAACAAAAGTAGTAATTCCATTTAAAAGCGGTCCGTAAAGGATATAGGAGTGGCCAGTAATCCAGCCGGCATCGGCGGTAGACCAGAAAATTTCATCACCATGAATATCAAAGACGTACTTCATTGTGGCATAAACGCCAACCATATAACCGCCGTGGGAGTGCAAAACTCCTTTTGGTTTGCCGGTTGAGCCTGATGTATATAAGATAAATGAAGGATCGGTTGATTCCATAATTTCAGTTGAGCAAAGGGAGTCTTGTTTGGATAAAAGATCATAATAGGAAAAAAGCTTTATGTTTAAATTTAAATTTTCAAAATAGTTTTGTTTTGAATTTGGAGTATTTGAATTTTCATATTGATTAGGATTTGGAATTTGGGATTGATATTTATCTCTTTCAACCACCACCACATATTCAACACTTTCAATCCCTTTTACCGCCTCGCAAACATTTTCAATCGGTTTTAAAATTTTGTCTTTGTAAGGATACCAATCAGCGGTGATTAATACTTTAGCTTGGGCATCTTCAATCCGCGATTTTAATGCTTCGGTAGAAAAACCGGAATAAACCACCGAATGGAGAGCGCCGATTTTGGCGCAGGCAAGCATTGAGATAAACTGTTCCGGAATGCGGGGAAGATAAATCACCACCCGATCGCCTTTTTTTACCCCTAAGTTTTTCAAACCATTAGCCAAGCGACAGACTTCTTCCTGAAGGTTTTTATAGGTAAAAATACGAACGGGAAAGTTATCTGGCGTTTGTTTTTCTGGTTGACCGACCCAGATTAAAGCTAATTTTTGTGCTGTTTCTGTTTTTTGCCAGCGGTCTAAGGCGTTATAAACTAAGTTGGTTTGCCCGCCTAAAAACCAGCGGGCATAAGGATACTGCCATTGCAAGACTTTATCCCATGGTTTAAACCATAAAAGTTGCCGGGCAATATTTTCCCAGAAAGCCTCCGGATTTTCAGCTGACTCTTTATAAAGTTTTTCATAATCTTTGATGTGGGCATTTTGGATAATTTCATCTTTAGGAAAGATCATATAAAATGATTATGAAGGAAAAGAAATAAAAAATCAACCGATTTTTAATTTTTAATTGATTAATAATATAAAGTACAATATAATAATTAATAAAAAATGACCAGCAATAAAAAAAATTTTTCCATATTAGGTGTTTTTTTAGTAATTCTTATCTTTCTCTCTTTTTCTTCAATTGTATTTTTTATTACTGATTTCTGGTGGTTTCAGGAACTTAAAAGAGTTGATGTTTTTGTTATACCTCTTTTAACAAGGATTTTAATATTTATAACAGTATTTGCAATTTCATCCGCTTTCTTTCTTTTAAATTTTTTAATCGCCGTAAGATCAAAACATCCATGGGTAACAGTTTTACCTGATTCGCTTTTTGGTCAGCCGGTCAGTTTAGAAAGCAAAACATTAAAAAAACTGGGAATAATTACTGCTTTGGTTATTTCCTTATTTTTTTCTTGGGCTGTCTCTTTAAATTGGCAGGAAGCACTCAGGTTTTTATCGGCAACTTCTTTTAATCTTTATGATCCGGTATTTAAAAAAGACATTGCTTTTTACATTTTTTCTTTGCCTTTTCTTAGTTTATCATTGGATATTACAAGAGTGATTATTTTTATTTCTTTAATTAGCTGCATAATTGTTTATTTTCTTAAAGGAAATTTGAACTTGAACAGTTTTTTTTCAAAATTTGGATTATCGGAAGCGAAAAAGACCATTAAAATCAATATCGAAAAATCAGTGCGTTTTCATCTGGGTTTTTTGCTTTTTGTTTTTTTGTTGAGTAATGCTTTAGGGATTTATCTTTCATTTTTTAAACTACTTATCAACCAAAGTGGAACTTTATTTGGAGCTTTTTATACCGATGTTAATTTAAAAATTCCTATTTTAGGTATTTCTTTTGCTTTAATGCTTTTGACTTCTTTTCTTACTTTATTTTGGGCAGTAAGCGGTCGGGCGTTGCCTCTTCTTATTGTTTCTTTATTTTTATATCTTTTTGTTGGATTGGTTTTGGTAGTTGTTCCACCGGTTTTTCAAAGATTGATCATTGCTCCCAACGAATTGGTAAAGGAAACACCTTTTATAAAGAATAATATTGATGCCACCAGAAAAGCCTATGGTTTGGATAAGATTGAGGAACGGGAGATTACGGCTGAAAAACCCCTAACCTCATCTGATATTGCTATTAATAATTTAACTATAAAAAATGTCCGTTTATGGGATCGCGATCCACTTCTTTCCACCTTTTCCCAAATTCAAGAGATAAGGACTTATTACGAGTTTATTTCTGTTGATAACGATCGATATTTAATTAACAATGAAATCCGCCAGATTATGCTTTCACCAAGAGAACTTTCTTCGGAAAGTTTACCCAACAGAAGTTGGATTAATGAAAAGTTAACTTTTACTCATGGGTATGGAGTGGCGGCCGGCCCTGTAAATCAAGTAACCAAAGAAGGATTACCCGTACTTTTTGTTAAAGATTTACCGCCAAAATCAGAGGTAAAAGAACTTGAGATTAAAAAACCACAGATTTATTATGGTGAACTAACTAATGACTATGTCATTGTTAAAACTAAATCCAAAGAGTTTGATTATCCAAAGGGTGAAGAAAATGTTTATACCAATTATGAAGGAAAGGGAGGAGTGGTTATCGACTCTTTTATTAAAAGACTTTTTTTTGCGATAAGATTTAATTCGTTAAAACTCTTTTTATCCAATGATATTACCTCCCAAAGCCGAATTCTTTATTATCGTAATATTAAAGAAAGAGTAGAAAAAATTACTCCATTTCTTGATCTTGATCAAGATCCATACGCAGTTTTAGCTGATGGAAAAATTTACTGGATTTTTGATGCGTATACTAAAAGCGGTAACTATCCTTACTCTCAGCCGGTTTCATATAAAAATACAGCTGTTAATTACATAAGAAATTCAGTCAAAATTGTAATTGATGCTTATGATGGTACGGTTTCTTTTTATTTGGCTGATAAAAACGATCCAATAATTAAAACCTATGCTAAAATTTTCCCGAATCTTTTTAAACCCATAGAGAAAATGCCAAAATCGCTATTTTCTCATATTCGTTATCCTGAAGATATCTTTAGAGTTCAGGCTTCAGTTTATGCTACTTATCATATGGATAATCCTCAGATTTTCTATAACAAAGAAGATCAGTGGGAAATTCCGATAGTGAGTGATGGCGGTGAAACAGCTGATACTGGTGAGCCAATGGGGCCGCGCCATATGATAATGAAACTACCCGGAGAAAAAAAAGAGGAGTATATTTTAATGCTTCCCTTCACACCAAGGAATAAAGATAATCTTTCAGCTTGGATGGCGGCAAGAAATGATGGGGAAAGGTACGGACAATTGATTGTCTATCGTTTTCCCAAACAAAAACTGGTTTTTGGACCAAAGCAGGTAATAAGCCGGATTAATCAGGATGCCGAAATCAGCCGGCAAATTTCTTTGTGGGATCAGCGGGGGTCACAGGTGATTCAGGGACCGCTTCTTGTTATTCCGATTGAAGAATCGCTGATTTACGTTCGCGCACTTTATCTTAAAGCACAAACAGGTAAAATTCCAGAACTTAAAAGAGTGATTGTTGCTTATGAAAATAAAATTGCAATGGAGGAAACCTTAGAACAAGCGCTGACAAAGATTTTTGGGGCGGAGATTACAACATCTGTTAAAGAGGAAATAAAAGAAGAGGAAAGAAGAGATCAAAGTCAAAGATTAACTGAACTTTTAAAACAAGCAGAAGAGCTTTATAATGAAGCTATTTCCTCACAAAAAGAAGGAGATTGGGCGCGCTATGGGGAATTAATAAGGCAACTTGGAGAAGTTTTGAAGACAAGGTAGATTTAGTTTTGATCTGAATTAATCGTGAATTAAATAGTTTTTATTTTTTCCACTTGCATTTTAAAAAAAATTTACTATAATATTTTTCTATCAATATCAATATGAAAAATAAGGTTTTATCAGTCATTTTCGTCCTCTTTATTCTTATTACCCGCGTCTGACGCGGCGGGAGGATGAGGTGATTGATAAAACCAAAAAATTAAGAACTCCCGCCGAAAAAGGCGGGTTTTTTGTTATATGGAAGAAGTCTCAAAATTATTAATGGTTATCTGTTTCTTTGTTATTATTTTTGCTTTTGGAGACGATTAATTATTAAAAATTTATACCGCCGGCCTAATTTTTTTCAATATGGGTACTGAGGCAACTAAGTTTATTAAAAATAATTTTGCTGAAACCGGTAATCCTATAAACTCTTTAGTTGATTTAGAAAGAGCACTTGAAGAAAGAGGAAAAGACGCTTTTCCTTTATTGAATAATGGCAATCAGTTAATCATTGAGGGAGAAATAGGCAAAACCGGTGTTGTTTTAAAAACAAATGAAGGATTGATTACCGCATCTCTACCTCATCCTAAAACAAAGCCGTCTTCGGTTAATTTAGAGCAAGGAATCGTTACATTTGGAGGAGTGGTTACCAATAGACATTTAGAGACCACTTTGGAAATTCCAATCGGCCCAGATCAGGTAAAAAAATATTCGACGACAATGATTATTGCGCTGAATAATTTGGGAAGTTTTCCTGAGTTTTCTCAATTTTTTAATGGGGCGGGCGCGGTGGGGAGTGAGCCTGAAGCTTGGATAGTTGATTCCAAAACCGGTAATCTTGCTCCAATTTCCGGGGGTGAGCTTCAGATGGGGCTTTTGGAAGAAACCTTGGAGGCAATTTCTGACCCACAAGTTTTTTTAAGAAAAAGAGCTGCACATATATTAGGACGAGCAAAAAAACATCCCGATTATTTAATTATTGACACCTCAGTTTTACCAACAAGCAATCCAAAAGATATTCAAGTTAATACCGGTCATGACTTGGGTCCTTATGTTTATGCAATTCAAAAATTTTTATACGATAATTATTTTAATTTTTCTGATCCAATAGCTGTTTCTTTAATAGATGAGATTGCTAAAAATTTTCGCTACTCTAATTATCAAGAAATGCATTATGCTTTAGGCAATATGGCTTACTGGGTAATGGCAGCATCTCATGCCAGTGTCGGACTCCATCATCTTCGAACCGGAAACAAAGCTTTATGGGTGCCGGCTGAACAAGCAATTGCTGTTTCTGACATTTTCAATAGTGATTTAGCCACTATCGCTGAATTTTTAATGTTTTCAACACCGGTAATTTTTGGGCAGACACCAAAATTTGTTGATAAAGACGGTCGAGAGTCTTGGCCCAATGATTATCGGGCCGTTTTGCGTTATCTTATGGATACCGCTAATCCGGGACCATTCATCGGTTCAGTGGAAGAAATGTATAATCGTATAACTTATGGTATTGTCAATGGTTTAACTCATACGATGGATAGAGCTTCATATTTGGCAGAGGTTGATGGCAGGATTGTCCCGGTTGCCCACGGAAGAGTAAGAAATAGAATTGCTTCAACTGAACCACGCAATCAAACCGGAAGAATTGAGTATACCGGCTGTTCTGCTTCGCCCTCGGTGATTGATGAGGTGGGAAGAAACTGTTTTTTACAGGTTTTGATGGTTGCCGCACTTGAGGCATTGGCTAACGGACAAATGCCCCAAGATTATTTTAAAGATCAGTTTCCCTCAATTTCTTCTTGGGAAAATCAAAAACGCTTATCTCAGACAGCTTCTTTATATGGTTTTAATCATCCGCAAGTTTCTATTTTAATTGATCAGGGTTTAAGTTTTTTAACTTATATGAAAGAAAATTATCCACCGTTAAAACATCAAATTGAAATAGCAGGCAGAAGAATAAAGAATTTAAGAAACCAAGCCGCTTCTTCCTTGGAAGAGTATTTAGCTAACCCATTCGGATCTATAGCTGAGGTGATTAAAAATGAAATAAGAAAAGGGGTGGATCCATTAGAATTAACAAGAAGAATTCATAATTATGAAATCAGATTAGCTGAAAAATTATTGCAAAATCCTTTTTATTGGTTATAATATCAAAATTAAAAAATGAAAAAAATAAAATTAACCAATTTTTTCTTTTTCTTTTTTAACCCCAATTTAGGCGGGGTGGTTTTTTAGTTAAAAAAACTTTAAAAATTTTCAAAACCCCGCCAAAGGCGGGGTTTTTGATTTTATGGAAAAAAAAGGTTCACGACTTGAGATAAAACAAATACCAGACGGATTAGAAGTTATTGGTAGCTATCCTTTTGGTGGAGTTGTAGAAATTGGTGACAAACTTTATTGGCTTCGTCATCCATCTTACCGCTGGAACGGCTCATCTTGGGGTTGGGAAAATGATGGTTTTTCTAGAAGTGATTTAAGTGAGGTTGGTTTTCATCTTAAAATACCAGAAAAACCAGTTAGCCAACGATTGGCTTTTAAACAGTTGAGAATGTTAAAAGAAGGAGTTTTACCCTCTGATTGGACCGTTGGTATTGAGGTTGAGGGTTGTTTATATGATAAAAATGGCAATCTTATTCCAAAACATGATGGTCAAAATATAAGATTAGAAGATGATTCTCATCCGGAATTATTAAATTTTACCGTTGAAACTGCCACTGAGTCAAAAAACGGCTTATATCCCCAAACACCAATAGAAATTGCTAAGAGTTTGGGAGAGGCTATTCTTAAAGGTTATCAGGTGGCTGAAGTAAGAAATGGATTGATTGTCTATTCCTCGGTGCCCGAGGGAGGAAATTTTTTTCAAGCCCAAATTACGCCTCATCCCTATCTTTTGAGTTTTGCCCCAAAAGTACTTGATTTTACTTTATCAAATTGGGAAAAAATTCCTAAAGAAGCCAAAGATTTGTATTCTTTTTTGGATATTGATATTAAAAAATATTTAGAAGAAACCGGTGTTTTAAACTGGCCGGTTAATGCCCTTCATGTTCACAGCGGTGTCCCTCTTTTTGAAAATTTAGGTGATCCAAGAATCGCTTATACTTATGGAGTTTTGAGACAGACTTTGATGGCAAAAATTTTTTCTTTTATGCTTTACAATTCTTGCCATTTTTATGGAGTGGAAACCAATCTTTTAGACGTTCGCTCAGTGGCAAGACGGTTATTGGCAACAACCACTGATTCAACGTTACCACCAGATGCGAATTCTTTAATTGAAGAAATGATTTACTCGATGCGGCAAGGTTTGATTCACTCTTCCTCCCGTTATCCTTCCTTTGGTCAACATGATCGTGTTCGTTTTCGGGCCGAGGCAGCTTATAAAACCGTAGAATCAATTGATGCGCCGATGTCACCCGATCTTCGGCCAGTTTTGGCTTGGGTATTTTTTAATCAGATTTTAAATTTATTAGCTTTGGAGGCAATGATTGAGGTTTTGGGTGATGAATCAAAAGTGATTGATAATCTTCAAAGAAAATGGGGTAATTTATTTAAAGTGATTCCTACTTTGGGAGTTGGTTCTAGTTTTGAGGCAGATTTACAATTTAATCAATATGGTTATGAGGGAGTAATTTACGGAAAATCCTTTAGAGAATGGCTAATCCTGACGAAAGAAATATTAAATAGTTATCTTGATGAATATCCTATTTTATCAATCCAAATAAGAATTGTTACGGAATTGATCGATAGACAATTATCATCTTCAAGTAAAACAACTGATCTTTTTGCTTATTTGGGAATAGAGAGAGGAAATTATAAAGCCAACGGTAAAAATTTAGGGATTTTAACAATCCAAAAAAAAGGCATACCGGTAAATGAAATAATTGAAATTCAAAATCAAGCAACATTATATCAAGCTAATTATTTATCTTCGGTTTCTGACAAAGAAGACCTATTAAATTTTTTTGGTATATAATTTAACTTATGTTAAATAAGATTTTATCTTTAACCAAATCCCTCATTTCCATCCACTCAACCCGAGATAACAAAAAGGCCTTAAATGATGTTTTAAATTTAGCTCTTAAGGAAGTTGATAATTTTACCATTGAGCGATTTGAAAAGGATGGTTATCCTTCGGCTTTGGTTTATCGGGAAAAATCAAGACTAAAAAGATTTAGGGTGATTTTAAACGCTCATTTGGATGTAGTTTCGGGAAAAGAAGAACAATTTAAGCCTTATGAAAAGGGAGGCAAGCTTTATGGACGGGGAGCAATTGATATGAAAGGGGCCGCTGCTGTTTTGATTTTGGTTTTTAAAGAGGTAGCTAAAAAAGTCTCTTATCCTTTAGCTTTACAGTTAGTTACTGATGAGGAAATAGGTGGTTTTTGTGGGACAAAGTATCAGATTGAAAAAGGTGTAAAAGCTGATTTTGTTTTAGCTGGTGAGCCAACTGATTTTGGCATAAACAACAAAGCCAAAGGAATTATTTGGGCAAAAATAAAAACCAAAGGAAAATCGGCTCATGGTGCTTATCCTTGGATGGGGAAAAACGCTTTATGGATTGCCAAAAAAATTTTGGATAAAGTTGAAAAGCAATATCCTTTGCCAAAAAAAGAAGCATGGCAGACAACCTTTAACTTAGCTAAAATTGAAACAACAAATCAAACTTTTAACAAAATCCCTGATGCAGCAATTATTTCTTTTGATATCCGCTACATCCCAGAAGAGTTTAAAGGTAAAGACTTTGAAACAGGAAAGAAAATCTTATTAAAAAAGATTAAAAGCTTAGTTGGTAATTTGGGCGAATTTGAGATTTTGCTTTTTGAACCACCGCAGTTTACTGATGAAAAAGATTCATATGTTTTAAATTTAAAACAATCAATAAAAAAAGTTTTAAATACAAATCCTAAAATCATCGTCAAACACGGAGGTTCAGATATTCGTCATTTCAATCAAGTTTTCTGTCAAGGAGTGACCTTTGGTCCAATTGGAGGAGATCTTCATGGGGATGGCGAGTGGGTTGATATTAAGAGTCTTGAGAAATATTTTCAGATTCTTTTTAGATTTTTAATAAATTTAGAGAGATAACTTTATTTTTCTTCACCACTCTTTTTAATTATAATTAGAGGACTAAATTTTTATAAATATGAGTAAAATACCTTTATGAATAAAACTCAAATTATCAACTTTTTTCTGATTTTATCAAAATCCAAATGATATTGAAAAATTAGTTTTTGACTTTGTTAAAAAAAATCTTCCCAAAAAAGTTAAATGGGAGTTAAAATGTTTATCAAAATCAGCTCCTTTTTATACTGACGTTAATAATCAATGGGTAAAAAAGACAGCTTTAATTTTAAAAGATGTTTTTGGGAATGAGGTGATTTTTAATCGCAGTGGGGGATCAATTCCGGCATCAGAAATTCTTCAACGTCTGTATAAAAAACCTGTTATTTTAACCGGTTTTACTTTGCCTGATGACAATATCCATGCTCCCGATGAAAATTTTGATGAAGGAATGTTTTTTTTGGGAATTGATGCGCTTGAGAGGATTTATAATGTTTGAAGTAAGTTTATTACCTCAATAATCCTTTTTGTTTCCGCCTTAGTTTTTAATGCTTTTACACAAACCCCAATTAACGCTTTTGGATTTTTTTGCCAAAGTTCTTTGTTTTTTTCGATAAGTTTTTTAATTTCTTGTTTTAATTCTTCATCAGATAAAGGTTTGGGAAGATAGGGAAGAATGATATTTATTTCTTTATTGGCTTTTTCTTCAAGATCGGTTCTTTTGGCTTTAATGGCGGCTTCTTTTGCTTCTTCAAGTTCTTGTTTAATTTTTTGGAGAATTAGAATAATTTCCTCGTCGGTTAGCTCTTTTTGTTTATTAATTTCATTGTTTTGAATTCGAGAAAGAGCAAAGCGAAGAATGGATATTCTTTTTTCATCTTTTTCTTTTAAGGCTGAAAGCAAATCGTTTTTTAGTTTGTTTTTGATCATATTAAAAAATTATATAATAAATTTTTAAAAAGAAAAATGATAAAAATTCTATTTTTTCCCGATCGGCTCTAAAATAGAAAAGATTTTTTAAGAATCTAAAATCAACAAAAATTCTGTTTTTTATGCGATCGCGTTTAAGATAGAATATTTTATTTTACTGTTACACTTTTTGCCAAATTTCTTGGCTTATCGGGGTCAAAACCACGGGCTAATGTAAGATAATATCCCAAAATTTGGGCAAAAACAACATTGGGAATAGTGGTGGCATCATCACAATCCTCGATTGAAAAAAATTGGTTATAGACAGGATTATTTTTGCTGGCTATTCCAATCACATAGGCGCCCCGGGCTGAAACTTCATAGGCTGAGGATAGGGTATCTTCATATGTTTCATCGGATGGATTGTAAATAATAACGGGCGTTTGTTTTTCAATTAGGGCAATCACTCCATGTTTTAATTCACCGCCGGCAAATCCTTCAGCATGAATATATGATGACTCTTTGATTTTTAAAGCTGATTCTAAAGCGACAGGATAAGACACTCCACGGCCTAAAATGAAAATGTGTTTTTTATTTTTTAATAAGGAAGCTAATTTTTTGATTTTATCAGCTTCATTTATTATTTTTTTCACTTCTTTAATCGCTTTTTTTAAATTTTCTTTGCCTTTTTTAAAACTACCATTTAAGATATGGGCTAAAAGATATAAAAAAGCAAGTTTGGCCGTAAATGATTTGGTGGCCAAAACACATTTTTCAGGTCCTGCCAAAAGTAAAAGTTTTTCGTGAGCCTCTCTATATAAAGTTGAGCCTAAAACATTGGTTATCGCCAAAACTTTTGCTTTTTTTTCCTTGGCTTTTTTAACGGAGGAGATGATATCGATAGTTTCTCCAGATTGGGATAAAGGGATAACAAGCGATGTTTCTTTTAAAAAATCAACCAAATAAGAAAATTCGGAAGCAACGGCGGCATTAATATGACGTTTGGCAATTTTTGAAAAAAAATAAGTGCCTACCAAGCAGGCATAATAAGCACTACCGCAACCGATTAAGTAACTACCGTACGAATTTTTAATTAATTTAGCTGCTTTTTTAAGATTTTGTTCTTGGGTTTCGGCAATTGTTGTTAAAACTTTTGGTTGTTCACTGATTTCTTTAATCATAAAATGTTTATATTGACCAAGAAAAGTGTCTTGGGCTTTGTAATTTAGATCAATAAAGCTAATTTTTTTTGGTTTTCCATTTTTATCAAAAAGAGAAAGATTTTTGTTTTTTATAACAATAATTTCACCATCATCAAGAAAATAAACTTTATTGGTATAAGGCGCTAAAGCCGCAGCATCAGAAGCCAAAAAAACACCGTCGTAATTTTTTCCAACCACAATAGGGGAGCTGTTTTTAAAGGCATAAAACTCCCCATTTTTAAAAAAATAAAAAATAATCGCATTTAAGCCCTTAATTTTTTTGATAATTTCTTTAATTATTTTTAAACGATCGTTTATTTTTTTACCTAATTCCTCAGCTAAATGGGGTAAAACTTCGGTGTCGGTTTCTGAATAAAGTTTATGCCCTTTTTTGATTAGGTTCTGTTTTAATTGGGTAAAGTTTTCAATAATGCCGTTGTGAACAACAAAGATTTGTTTTTGGCAGTCAAAATGGGGATGGGTATTTTTTTCCAAAACCCCTCCATGAGTAGCCCAGCGAGTGTGACCAAAACCTTCCGTGGCGACAATAGTTTTTAATTTTTCGTCCGTAATTTTTCCGGTCTGACGTTTAAGATAAAAATGATGATTATTTTTTTTGATTAAAATCCCCCATGAATCATAACCGCGGTATTCAAGCGATTTTAATCCATAAAAAATTAAGTTGGCAACATCGGTTTTTTTTCCCTGATAGGCAAAGATACCACACATAAAAATTATGTCAAAACTCAAAACTTTTTAGAGAGCTTTTGCTTTTTCGATTTCAGAAAGAATCCCCTCTTTACTTCGGCCGCCAACAAATTGATGAACAACCTTTCCATCTTTAAAGATTAAAAAGGTAGGAATGGAAAAAATATTGTATTGGGAAGCCAAATCCGGATTTTCATCAACGTTCACTTTAACAAACTTCACGTCTTTTATTTCTTTGGCTAATTCTTCAACAATAGGTCCGGTCATTTTGCAGGGACCGCACCAGTCAGCGTAAAAATCAACAAAAACCAAACTTTTTTGATTTAAAACTTCAGTTTGAAATTGATCGGAACTGATTTTTAACATAGGCAAGAAAAAAAATTATAACTTTTTAAATATAGTTGATAATTTAGTAAGTGTCAAGAGACAATTAATTTTAGAAGTTGAAAGAATTTTAATTACTTTTATTGACATTTTTTTTGTTTGCCGCCATATTCATTATAGGATTCACAAACGGAGTAAGTATAAGAATTATAATATTGTTTTTGTCCAAAAGTGTTAGCCGGGCAGGCGCCATTGTAACGGCAAGCGCCGTACAAGATATAATCAACCGGCCAGTCATCACAACTAATTTTGTTTTTCCAAGCTAAGCTGATATTGCCAACATGATAGGCGGCCGCTGCCATTGAGTCAAAAGTAACATTTAAAGAAAGTTCGGTTGTCCCAAGTTTTTTCCCAACATAAGGTTTTATCCTATGCCATGTATCACCCATCATCTGTGTTACTCCAAAAACAGCGGTTGAACCCGGAATATCGGTTGGGTCAGATCCCTGATAAGTATTGTAATAAACCCAATTGGCATTAACCATTGGGCCAAGATAACCGGCTTCATTATCGTAAATAGCATACACCATCGCTGGTGGAACACACATAATTTTGCCAACAATCTCAGCTACCTCACGAATGTTTTGTCCCGGACGAGGATTGGTTAAAAAAAAGGTTGGTGTCGGGGTGGGTTTTGGAGTTTTGGTCGGTTTTGGAGTACTGGTGGGTTGGGGAGAGGGAAAGGATTGCCATTTAGAAGTAATCGTGGGAAGCGGATGGGAGATTGGGGAGGTTGGTGTTATTTGGGAATTATTGAAAGGGCTCCGGGTTGGGGTTGAGGAAAAATTATCAATTTTGGAATTACTTGGTTGATTGGGCGAAGTTGACTGAGAAGCAGTTGTTTTTTCTGGAGTGATTGTTGTTTGAGTAAAAACGGGGCTGATGGTTGATTTTTTATAGTTGTTGGTAGAAGGTTGAGAAAAAATAATCGAAAAAAAATCTATTTTTGGTAAAAAAGAAATCAAGTCTTTTTTTTCTGAAAAATTTTTTTTAACCGAATCAATAAAATTTATAATATTAAATTGCGGGTAGGGATTTTCAATAAATTTACTTAAAGATAAGGTGACAACAAAAGAAAAAAAAAGACTAAGAAAAATTAGTTTTTTCCGGGAAAGATTTAACATAAAAATATTTTAAAACAATTTTAGTATAATTAAAATATGACTGATTTGGATAAAAAAATCAATTTGATAAAAGAAGTTGGTGAAGAAATTGTCACCGAAGAGGAGTTAAGAAAGCTTTTGGAAAGCGGGGAAGAGATTATTGCCTATGATGGTTTTGAACCATCCGGTCAGATGCATATTGCCCAGGGAATCTTGCG
>Ga0197142_1000359_pt1 | contig 41986 bp, 44 predicted proteins | sample GBS60_MetaG_FD_148614 | JGI IMG/M metagenome (GOLD analysis project Ga0197142, IMG submission 148614) | Sediment microbial communities from Great Boiling Springs, Gerlach, Nevada, United States - GBS 60_MetaG | ecosystem: Environmental > Aquatic > Thermal springs > Hot (42-90C) > Sediment... | reverse complement strand
TTAACCACAGAGATGTGTAAATCGGAAAAGAAAATAATTCGATATTCTTTAAGAGGTTTTTCATTTAATGTTATTTCTAATTCTTTTGTCTTGATATTTAATCGATTGAAGTAACCATAAACTGAAAAAATCAAGGTAATTAAAACAACGGCAGATGCGACATAAAATCTTGTTCTTTCAGGATTATGATTAACTGCTTCAGGTAAGAAATTAATGAAATGATTTAATAGTCTTATTACATCAATTAAAAGAATTGCTAAAAAGAAATAGAATAAAAACATAAACCAGAATGAACCAATCCAGACCATACCAGAATAAACAAAATCGGGTAAGTGGTTGGCAAAAGCTTTTGCAACGATGTATGAACTTGCAGCTATTATAAAAATTATTGCATAAAAAATTCTTAAGTGTGGATAAATCGAAAGTGATTGCCATCCACGAATGAAGATATAAGTATTAATTAAAGTGTAGAGGCTAAAGAAAACTGTGAAAAACACTGTCATATTTTATCTCGTATTTTAATTACAAATTTAAATTACCATCATTGATTAATCGTTAAAAGTGATTTGAGTAAGACAAATTTTGAAATTAAGAACAAATGAAATCTTAGAATTGTTTCAAATTCAAAAAATTTTAATGGGAAACTTATAAGGCTTAAGTTTTGAATTAATTTTGCAAGTAAAAAAATTCCAGCTATTTCTTATTTTGTTTTGATTATTAACAAAATTGAAGGATATGACTTTAAAACCACACAAAATTTTTCGATCAAATAGAAAAACCGTGTTTTTAGGTTTTAATCAATATGGAGATTTGATTGTCAAAGCTCCTAAGTCAATGTCAGATTCAACTATTTATAATTTAATTGAAAAATACAGAGATACCTTACTTAAAAAACAGAAAAATGTTTTATCCATACGACAAAAAGTTAAAAAACATCTTTTTCAAGAAGGTGAAGAATTTTTGTTTTTAGGTCGTCGATTAAAACTTAAATTTGTTCAAGATGAGGATTTGTTCAATAATAAAAGAGGAATTTCGACTACTGAAAAGTATTTACTTTTGCCTGAGAGATTTAAAACAATCGCAAAACAAGAAATTGAAAAATTTTATCGTAAGGAAGCAAAGAAATTCTTTGAATCGAGAGTTAGATTTTATATAGATAAATATTTTGAAATTTTTGGTGAAAGATTAGTTTATAAAAATTTGAAGATTAGTAGTGGACAAAAAATAATTGGTTCTTGTTCACCTAAGAATAGTTTGAGTTTTTCCTGGCGATTAATTCAGGCTCCAATCCAGGTAGTTGATTATGTTGTTGCTCATGAAATTGTTCATATCAAAGAAAAACATCATCAAAAATCTTTCTGGGAGAGGCTAAAAGAACTTGTTCCAGACTATAGAAAAAATTTAAAATGGCTGAAAGAAAATTGGTTTTATTTGCGAGAATTTCTAATATATGATTAATAACATTTTAACCATGGTTGAATTGACTATATGACATTTCTAAATCCACTTGTTTTATTCGGTTTAATTGCTGCATCAATACCAATTATTATTCACTTGCTTAATCTGAGAAAACTTAAGGTCATTGAATTTAGCTCTCTTCAATTTTTGAAAGAGATGCAAAAAAATAAAATGCGAAAAATCAGAATTAAGCAGATTCTTCTTCTGATCCTCCGAACACTTGCTATAGTTTTTCTCGTACTTTCATTTTCAAGACCTACGATACGAAATATCAACCTTGCTGGTCTTGGTGCTGAAGTTAAGAATACAATAATTATTGTGGTAGATGATACACCGAGTATGTCTGTTGAAGATAAAAGGGGAAGTTACATTTCACAGGCTAAAAAACTCGCAGAAAAAATTCTTGAGTCATCCGAGGAAGGAGATGAAATTTATCTTATTAAATTTTCTGACCTGAATGTCTTAAGAGAAGATTTTGAACCAACAAGTAAAAACATCGCTGAACGTGAAATCGAAAATATAGAAGTGAAAGATGTATCGAAAAATTTTGTTGATGTTTTTATTTCTGTATCAAAAATTTTAGATAAAACAAAAAATATTTCAAAAGAAATTTATCTTCTCACAGATTTTCAAAAAACAAATCTTCCAGAAGATTTATCCAGTCTTCCAAAACTTGATAAATCATTTGATGCAAACACAAGAGTTTATGTATTTAATATTGGTGAGAAAGAAGCCTTTAACATTTCAATTGATTCAATACAGGTACTGACAAAAATATTTGAGATAAACAAGCCAGTAAATGTGAGTGTATCTTTAACAAATCATTCTTCTGAAAATGGTGTAAATGTAAGCTCAAATCTTTTCTTCAACGATAAAAAAGTTGCTCAAAAAGGAATTGATATAAAAGGTTATTCATCCGGGAATTTTTCATTTACCGGCCATACCCGGGATTATGGTTTTAACTCTGGCAGACTTGAAATTGAAGACGATGATTTTCTGAAAGATAATTTTAGATATTTCAACTTTTTCGTCCCAGAAAAAATAAAAGTTCTGATGGTGAGTGATAATCAAAACGATTTATTTTTTATAAATCTTGTATTATCTCAGACAATTGATGAAAATTCAGAGCCAGTATTTTCAATTACACAAACAACGACACAATTTTTTAATTCGTACAAGCCAGAGAACTATGATATTTTGATTATTTCATCGCCAGAAAAAATTTTTAATCTCAGTCCATTAAAAAATTATATTCAAAATGGTGGTAGAACTGTCATTCTTCCTGGAATAAATTCTTCAGTGATTGCATTCAGTAAAGCAATAGAAAGTCTTGGATTAAATTCGATAAGTGGAGTTACCGGATCAAAAGACTCAAAATCGAGTTTTACGAGATTTAAGGAGATTGATTTTAAACATCCAATCTTTTCAGGAATCTTTTCCGAAAATGTTCAGAAGAAAATTGAATCGCCCAAAATCTTTTATTCGTTTAATTACAAACCAAATTTAAACGGGAAAGAAATTATCAGTCTTGAAAACAATTATTCTTTCCTTGCGGAAGAAAAACTGGGAAATGGTGTTGTATTACTCTTTACAGCAGCGTTGGACTTGAGCTGGAGTGAATTGCCTTTGAAACCAATCTTTGTTCCGATGATTAACAGAATTGCACTTTATGCAAACTCTAATGGTTCAAATTTTAATTTTCTTGCTGGTGAAGAAATTCAGTTCAAACCATTCAAACGAATAACTGGTCAGTTAAAAATACTGGCTCCTGATGGGAAAGAAATTGTTTTTTCCTCAGAAAATTTAGGGAAAGATTTTGTAAATCTTGGAAAGTTTGAAGTTGCCGGTAATTACAAAATTTTTGAAGATGAGAAGTTAATTGGAATAGTATCAGTCAATATTGATGCAAGAGAGTCAAATCTTACGAAACTCGAGGAAGAGCAACTTGAGAGATTTGCTAAAGTATCACTTCCGGCTTCACGGTTAAAAATTCTTGATGGCGAAAAGAATCCAGCAGATGTAATTACTCAGGAAAGATACGGAACGGAATTGTGGAAACTTTTCCTGATACTGAGTATTATATGTCTGGTCTTAGAAATGATTATTGCAAGATCATCAAAGAATGATTTGAAGAATATAGAAACTGTAAAAAGCTGAAAGAATATGTTAGAAATTAAACCAACAGAACTTGAAAAAGTAGTAATCGTCGGAGTTGTTTTACCAAGACAGGATAAGAGAGTTGTATTTGAGCATCTTGAGGAATTAAAACTCCTTTGTAAAACTGCTGGGGGTGAGGTTGTAAAAACTTTTATTCAAGATTTGAAAAATCCAAATCCAGCGTATTTAATCGGAAAAGGTAAGGCTGAAGAGATTGCTCAATTTGTTCAGGAAAATAATATAAGTGCAATAATTTTTGATGAAGAACTGACTCCAACTCAAATTAGAAATCTTGAAAATCTTGCAAAGTGTAAAGTCCTTGATAGAGCAGCTGTTATTCTGGATATCTTTGCATCACACGCAAGAACAAGAGAAGCAAAAACTCAGGTGGAGCTTGCGCAATATGAGTATTATCTCCCAAGATTGACGCGACAATGGACACACCTTTCAAAGCAATATGGTGGAATTGGTACAAAAGGACCGGGCGAAACTCAAATTGAAACTGATAGAAGAATTATCAAAAGAAAAATTGCAACATTAAAGCATAAACTTGAGGAGATTGACAGACAAAGAACCACTCAGAGAAAACAAAGAGAAAAATTTTTCAAAGTTGTTTTAACTGGTTACACAAACGCTGGAAAATCAACTCTTTTGAATCTTCTCACCGATGCAAATGTTCTGGTTGAGGATAAATTGTTTGCTACATTAGATTCAACAACACGACTTGTTAGAACAAAGAAAGGTTACGAGTTTTTGTTATCCGATACTGTTGGATTTATCAGAAAACTTCCACCAAATTTAATTGCGTCATTTAGAAGCACTTTAATTGAAATTGTTTATGCTGATTTAATTCTTCACATTGTTGATGCAAGTCATCCTAATTATGATGAGCAAATTCAGGTGGTTGAAGATACTCTTATAGATATCAAAGCAAATAAAAATAAATCTATTCTGGTTTTCAACAAGATTGATTTGATTGAAGATAAAGGATTGATAGAGCTTTTGAGTATAAAGTATCCAGATGCGATTTTTATTTCTGCAGAAAGAGGAATAAACATAAATGCTTTGATAGAACGAATAGAGAAATTCATTGAAGAAAATTATGTAGAAAAAGAAATTATAATCCCCCAGGATGAGACACATAAGTTAGCTCATATTACAAAATATGCTGACACAGTTGAGAGTGAATTTTTTGAGGATATGATAAAAGTGAAGTTCAAAGCAAAGAAAGATGATTATCAAAAAATTTTACGATTGATCGAAAATCAAGAACACGAAGAAGATTTAGAATTAAATACCGATCAACCTGTTAAGTAAATTAAAGTAAAATATTTCAGCAATATAAACACAATATGAAAGTACCAGCACCGCGAAATCGTACAATTAGAATTACAGATGAAGAAAAAGAAGAATTCAAGAAAAATCTAATTCGTATTAATCATCCAGTTTTACCGTTAGTAATTGAAAATAAAATTATCAATCAGAATTTATTTGATGTAATAGATTACCTGCCGGAGAAATTTGTAGATTTACTTTTCATTGATCCACCTTATAATCTTGATAAGAATTTTTCCATTACTCAGAATAACAAGAATTATTTCAAGGCACTTAAACCTGAAGAATATAAAGATTGGTTTGAACGCTGGTTTGTTCGATTATTAAAAATTCTCAAACCTAATGCATCGGTTTACATTTGTAGTGATTGGCGTTCGACTTATTTAATTCAGGATGTTGCACAAAAATATTTAATAGTTCAAAATCGAATAACATGGGAAAGAGAAAAAGGTAGAGGAGCAAAATCAAACTGGAAAAATTGTAGTGAAGATATTTTGTTCTGCACAGTCTCAAATGATTTTGTATTCAATGCTGATAGAGTAAAATTAAAGCGAAGGGTAATTGCACCATATCGGGATGAAAACGGAAATCCAAAAGATTGGAAAGATGGATTTAGATTAACCTATCCTTCAAATTTATGGACAGACATTTCTGTTCCATTCTGGTCAATGCCGGAAAATACAGACCATCCAACGCAAAAACCGGAGAAACTTCTGGCTAAAATTATTCTGGCAAGTTCAAATGAAGGTGATTTTATTTTTGATCCATTTTTAGGTTCAGGGACAACAGCAGTTGTTGCAAAAAAATTGAACAGAAAATTCAGTGGTGTTGAGATCGATGAATATTATTGTTGTCTTGCTGAGAAAAGATTAAAACTCGCCGAGAATGATAAGTCAATTCAAGGTTATGAGGATGGAGTTTTCTGGGAGAGAAACACATTAAATCACATTCGAAAAGTTAAGAATGATAATTCCCGAAGCTAAAGGTTACTCAATCTGGTTGATGTTTGAAAAAAATGATGAAGAATTTTTTCAGAAACTAATTGATAAATTCAGCTCAAAACTTAAATCACCAAAATTTTTACCGCACATAACTTTAGTTGCTGGTCTTGAGGGCGATAAAGATATTCTTTTAGAAAAGTTTGATGCTTTTTCTCAATTCAATTCTTTCGTAGTAAAATCTAAGAGCGCTAATTATTCTGATGAATTCTACCGTTCATTGTATGTTGAGATTGAAAAAGACGAAATGCTGAAGGAGCTTTTTGAACTTGCAAATCGCATTTTCAATGTTAAAAGTGATTTTGAAAAATTTTTACCTCACATAAGTTTACTTTATTCATTTGAGGGTGAAAATCAGAAGAAAAAACTAATAACAGATTGCTTAAAAAATTATCCAGTTAAAATTCACATCACACGAATAGCCTTCTGGAATACAAAAGGAATTCCAGATAATTGGAGAATGTTGAAGGTGTTTAATTTGAAAAATATTGTTTATTAATGATGAAAGACTTTTTGAAGTTTGATTTATAGGGGTTGTGAAATTTAGTAGAAAAATATTTTAGCGAATTCAAAGAGTAATGATGGTTTATCGAAAAGGGCAATCTTAAAAATGGAAAGTAAAGTTCTTTCATTCTCGGGGATTTTTATGGCTGAATGAGCGATGCTGTTTAGTGTTTCGTCGGAAAAATTATAAATAGCGTTTTTGATTTTGTAATAAATTTCGTGTCTTTTACCAACTCTCTGATGCCAGATTTTTGGGTATTCATTCAAAAGCTTAAAATTATTTTCTTTGATTGCTCGTCCAGCAAGTTCTCCTGCAATACTTCCGCCAATCATCCCGCTTGTAATTCCACCGCCAGAGAGTGGATTAACCTGACGAGCTGCATCTCCAACAAGCATCACATTGTCCTTAACAATTTCACTCAATGTGATACTGCAGGGAACTCCACCTGAAATCATAGTAAGCTTTGGAACATCTGGAAATTTTTTATTGAGAAAATGATTCATATAAGAAATTGGAGAACGATGCTTTGCTCTATCACCGCCAATTCCAAGTCCAATATTTGCTGTGTCAGAACCTTTTGGAAAAATCCAGAGATAACCACCAGGTGAATATTCGCTTCCAAAATAGAAATAACAGGCATTCGGATCTACATTGATATTTGAAACGGTAAATTGGACACAACATTCCATATCAGAAATTTTTGTGTGAGTTTTTATTCCTGCAAATCTTCCAATTCGAGATTCTACTCCATCCGCACCAATTACTATTTTTGCACGAACTTCTTTTGGTTCACCATTGTGTTCGAATTTCACACCAGCAACTTTTCCATTTTCCCATAATAAGTCATAAACATAAGCTTTAGTAAGAATTTCAGCTCCAGCTTTTGCTGCAAGTTTTCCTAATTCATAATCAAAAATTCTTCTTTCAAGGATGTAACCTGTTCGATTGAATTTAATTTTTACTTCGGTTTCATCTGGTGCAATAAAAATGAAGCTATTAATTGTAGAAGCAATCCATTTTGAGTCAGGAGCGATAAAGGGTTCAATTCCATCTTTACTTACAGCTTCACCACATCTAACTGGATAACCAACATCACGATCTTTTTCAAGAACAAGAACAGAAATTCCCTGTTCAGCGGCAAATCTCGCAGCTGTAGTTCCGGCTGGACCAGCGCCAACAACCACAACATCGTATGAATTTTTCATCAAGTTCAACTTGATTTCGCCTTCAATTGTTGAAGTTTATCTTTTCTAAAAACTAAAACTTCGATAGGACAGCACCAAACACATTTTGCACAGTTGGTGCATCTTTTTTCTATGATAGAAATGTTTGCTTCTTTTAATTCAATTGCGTCTTCTGGGCAGACGCCAACGCAAACACCGCAAAAATCACATTTGTCTGGTTTAATTTCTATTAATAACATAGCTTTTTGTTAAAATACATTATCAAAATGAAATATGAAATGTTATTTTGGAGTGAAATAAAAAAAGCTGCCTTCTATCAAACGAAAGAAGGCAGCCCGAATAATTTCTATTGAACGCTTGTCAATACAATTTCTCGCCCTAATTCAATTACACCAAATAAATTCGATTTGGTTGTTGGTTGATATTGTTTCACCCACCAATCGAGATCATCACTTACCCAGATGAATTGTGACATATCAAAACTGTCAAGTTTTTGTCCGTAAGCAGAAACTTCGATATTAATTGATATCTTAACTTTATAAGCCTTGTAAGTTCCAGCTGGAACGGTTACATCTTCAAATCCTTCATTCTTACCTTTCATTTCAAAGCTTACATTTGCATAAACACCCGGACTTACTTCCATTGAATATGTACGCTTTGATAAAATCACATATTCAGCATTATTACCTTTGCTTAAAAGCAAACGAGGCAACCATACATAATTTTGAGTTAACTTTTGCAACGAATTCCTGAAATTAGCTTTAAGACTTGTATTGTCAATGAAGAAACCAGTTGTATCTGTATATTCATACACGTCTTTTCCGTTTACCACTCTTAAGTAAGTAGTATCTGAATAAAATGCTGAATAACTAACTGAAATAAATGCATCGTTAACTCCACCAATGCTTACATTTTTTGCAACACATTTTTCTGAGTAATTAAATGACTCTTGAGTTCTTCTATTTAGTGAGTCTAACATATACTCGGTGAAATTATAAATTTTGCCTACCTGTGGAGTAAGCATAAACTGTATATCTGGTCCGGTTGGACTGTCGTCTTTTTTCTCGCAGCTTATCAAGATGAGGGAAAGAAGAAGAAGAGTTGAAAAAGCTAATAACTTTTTCATGATAATTTACTCCTTATTTTTTTATAGTCTAACAAAATAAATGTTGATAAACAAATTGAGGATTTTGGTGGGTATGCCTATTGTTTTTTAAGATTTATAGCTAAAATGATTTTTTGCAGAGAAACTTGAAAAATTAAAAAACCCTAAAGCAAATTTTTCAAGACTGAGTTGTATTGTTATTTACCACTGAGGATTGAAATTTATTTGAAATTTATGATTGTGGTTTGGATAATTTATGAATTGTTTGCGTGGAATTTAAATGTCACGATTATTCAATGGGTAGAAAAACTCTAACGGTTGTCCCTTTATCAAGCTCGGATTCAATTTCAATTTTACCTCCAAGTAACTCAATTAACTTTCTTGTGAGATACAAGCCAATTCCCATTCCTTCGTATTTTCTGTCAAGTCCGGTTGATGCTTGAGTAAAAGATTCAAATAGCTTTCGTTTAAAATCTTCAGATATTCCTATGCCAGTATCAATAATTTCTATTACTCCAGATTTGGTCCTATCAGGATTTTCAGAAATGTAAGTATTAACTTTTACTCCACCTTTTTCGGTGAATTTGATTGCGTTATCAATCAAATTATTAAGAACAAGAGTTAATCTTTTAGCATCAGTTAGAGCTGCAAAATCATTTATGTAGTTTTTCTGTAAGTAAAGATTTTTCTCTTTTGCCAGATTTAAAAAATTGTTTATGATGGGATCAACAATAAAATTGATATTTATTTTCTCAAGAGTTAATTCAGAGCGGGAAGCTTCTATCAAAGAAATCTCGATTATGTTATCCATTAAGTTAAGAAGACGCATTCCACCTCGTTTGATACTCCTGGCAAATTCAGTTAACTCGGGAAAATTCATTTCACTTAATTCGGAAATCAATAATTCGCTAAAACCTAAAATAGAATTTAAAGGAGTTCGAATTTCGTGACTTATGTTCAGGAGGAAGCTGCTTTTAAGATTATTGAGTTCTTCAATTTTTTCTTTTTCCTGTCTCAATAATTCATACATCATTTTTTGTTGAGTGATGTCTTTATAAAGGCCAAAAATTCCAACTCTTTCACCTTTGTGCAAAATTGGGTAACCAATTACAAGAACATCAACGAGTGAACCATCTTTTCGCATTCTCTGTGTTTCTGTCATTATTATTTCATCGCTCAATACCTTATTCGAAAGTAGCAGACCTTCTGATTTTTTATCTGGTGGGACGATGACTTGATTAAGGGTTAAATTCTTAATTTCTTCTCTTTTGAAATAGAATAAATCTTCAAAAGCTTTATTTACATCAATAATTTTGTCATCACGATCTAAGATTACAATTGCGATCGGTGAATTTTCGAAAAGTTGTTTGAAAAATTCTCTTTGAATTTCAAGTTGTTCTTCAGCATGAACTCTTTCTGTAATGTCAAATATATAACCTTCAAGAAATAAATTATTCTCTTCCTGAATTGCAACACCTTGTTCCCATACCCATTTTATCTGTCCATCTTTTGTTCTAATCCTGTAAGTTATTTGATAAGGCTTATTAAATTTTATTGCATCGTTAATTTGCGACCTAACTTTTTCTTTATCTTCTTCAAGAATTAAATCAACATAATTTATTTCACCTTTAAGAAACTCATTTGCATCATAGCCTGTAAGCTCTATACATTTATTGCTGATTTCTACCATTGTGAAAACATCATCGTTCTTACATTTGTAAATCACACCTGGTAGATTTTCAATGAGGGTTTTGTAACTTCTTTGATGTTCAATAAACTCATCGAGAATGTGCAAACTCTCAGTAATATCTATACCAAAGGAAAGCGTACCAATAATCTCATCATCTTTTCTTAAAATAGAATTTCGCCAGCTTATGTATCTCTCTTTTCCATCTTTTGTTAAGATAGGGTTTTCGAATATTTCTATAATTTGATTATTTCTCTGAAATTCTTCGAAGTGTTTCCATACAAATAGATATTTCTCTTTTGGGACGAGAGTTTCAAACCAATTTTTGCCTATTATCTCTTCCTTCGAATAACCTGTAATTTTTTCAACAGCTTTATTCACCAATATCACATTTCCTTTAGTATCCAGTTCAACCACAATTACATTTGATGCGTTTAAAATTTCGTTGGTAAATGTTTCATACCATTGCAGTTTGCTTTCCAGTTCTTTGATTTTGTTTTGTAAACTTTCAATTTTGGATTTTTCGTCTGACATACTCGTAATCTATTTGTTTGGGTTGTTTGGAGTAGGTTGCATGAATTTCCAGAAGTCAGCACCGTCAGGGAATCTTCCAAAAGAGGTATCGGTTTTTTGTGGACCATAAGTAATCGTATCAATAGCTTTTAATGAAAGAGAGAATATTCCCAATTGTTCACCAGCGGCAGAGAGTTTGAAATTAGAATGTAAAATTCCTTGAGCTGAGTCTTCATCACACCAGATGAGTATCCAACTTTTTGGTTGAAGATTGAAATTGGGCATTCGCCATTTATTCTTTTTATTGAAATCGTCGGTAAGATAGAAGAGACTTAAGTTTATAGTCGTATCTTCTCCGTTGTAAAGTTCAAACCAGTCGTCGTATTGATTTTTTTCGTCGGCAATGGTTGATTTATTCGAAGCCATAAATTCATTAATGTAAAGTTTAAGTTTTTGTGGTTGTTCTTTTGGTTCTGGCTCTGTCGATTTATCACAAGCATTAATTGTTGTGAAAACCAATATTGTCAAAATTATCTTAAGTGTTCGTTGAAATTTAAAAAACATAAGAAGCTCCTATGATCATTGTGTTTGAAAAACTTGATGCTTTATATTCACCTAACCAGTTAATAGAAATTTTAATCGTTTTATATGGTTTGTAATCAGCTTTTGCTTCAAAGTAATTCGTTGCGTTCTTTTTGATATTGCTGAAATATTGACTGAATCTTACTCCAAAAAGAAAGTCATTTAAAGCATATTCAAGAGCAAAATATTCCCCACCTAAAAGTTTATTCGAATTTTTCCTTCCTAATAAAAATTCTGTTGAAAAGGTAAGGTTTTTAATTACTTCAATTTCAAAATCTAAACCGTTAGCTACAAAATATTTTGAGCTAAGAGAGTCAAACTTCTGTGCTGAATTGATTCCAAAGGTAAAGTTTTTATGATTTAATTCTAATCTTTGTGCAAATGTTTTTGAATTATTGTAATCACCATTTAAGTCTCCTTTGTTTCCATTAAAAATGCCAGCAGAAAAATTTACATTAAACTTTTTAATCTTTGTTTTCGATTCAGCAATCAAGCCAATGTCTCTACCTGCATAAGCGAAATTGTCAAACTCTTTAACAACTTTTGTTCTTTCAAAATATTGAATGTTCTTTACTGAAGTTAATCTTTCTTTAGAGAATGGTATTTTCTGCCTTCCAATCGTCAGATTTAAAGTCTGAAAAAGTTCGAATTTAATGAAAGCGTCTTTTACTAAACCTTTATCCAGTGGATCAATTTCAATTTCCGTTTTTGTCCAGTCTGAAAATTTACTTGAAATTTCAAATCTGAACCTTTTTACTAAAAATTCGTTATCGGATATTTTGTTATTTGAAAGCTCAATTTGATAGATTGGTTGAACAAGTCCAGAAACTGTTGGATTAACCTTTACTAATTTTTGAGCATTAAGTTGATAAATAAAGAATAAAGTTATGATGAAAGTATTTAATATTTTCATTTTAATCACCGATTGATTTGACCGCGAAATAATCGCTTACTTTGTCTGCCTTTTTTTCAATCCACATCACATCAATTACTTCAAATCTCAATTCTCCTAATTTCTGTGTGATTATATCTTTTAATTCGAGATTATCAAGGACAACTTCGTAGCTCAGAACAGTTTGCTCTGGTGCAGATTTTTTTTCTTTTGATGAAATAAATTTATATGTAAGATTTTCTTTTGAAAACAATTCATCTATCTCTTCGATTAAAACTTGAGTTGCAATACTTGGAACAGATACTTTTAAATTAAAGTTATGCTTAATATCAAATAATCGGTTCAGCAAGAATGATGGAATTAAATTGAAAACATTAAATCCCAATCGAACAAAAATTGTGGCTATAATTGCAAGAGAGTAGAGTCCCACTCCACACGCCATTCCAATTCCAAGTGAAATAATCAATGAGCTTGCTTCTCTTGGACTGCTTAAGCTGTAACGATACCTTACTATTGTTGCTGCACCCATCAAACCAAAAGCACGTGCAATTTCAGAGCCTATAATCATCATCATCAAGGCGGCAGCAAAAGCCAGTATGATATGTGCTTCCATTACAGCAAGACCATAAGCATCTATTTTTCTACGATAAGAGACAGCTGCTCCTAAGAAACCTGCAAGCATGAAAGAAAAAATTGTTAAAGATATACTATGACTTCCACCAATGCTAGGCAGAGTATGCGAATCCTGAAACAATTTTAAAATATCATCCTGTGCAAAGGATGTCACTGACAGAAGTATAATTAGTAAAAGAATTAATCCTGCAATTCTGGATACTTTTTTCATGACAATCTCAACTTAAATTTTTTCTTAAATTTATTATTGTTTGAAGTAAAAATGAAATTTTTTTGACATGAATTTTATTATCTTGTTTTACAAATTTTGATAGGATAGTATTGCCAATATGTAATAAATTTGATAACAACTTAGAAGTGAAATTATGATAAAAGAGAAAATCGAAAACCTTGAAAAATTAATTCAGTCTTATGAGAAAGTAATTGTTGGCTTCTCTGCAGGAGTTGATTCGACTCTTGTTTCATTCATTGCAAGTAAAGTTCTTGGTGAAAATGCGTTGATTGTTTTAGCAAGAACGGAGACAATATTAGATGAAGATGTAAATCTTGCAAAGGAAATCGCTCGGAAGTTCAATTTCAATTATAGAGAAATTGAATACAATGAACTTGAGATTAAAAATTATGCTGAAAACCCGGTAAATCGTTGTTATTTCTGTAAATCTGAACTTTATTCAAGATTACTTCATCTGGCGGTTCAAGAAAATGTGAAATATATCTTGGATGGAGCAAATCTTGATGACCTTGGTGATTATCGTCCGGGTAGATTAGCCGCAAAAGAAAAAGAGATAAAATCACCTTTGATTGAATGTGGATTTACGAAAAAAGATGTTCGTGAAGCAGCGCTAATTTTAGGACTCCCAAATTATGATAAGCCTGCGGCACCATGTCTATCATCTCGAATTCCTTATGGTACACCCATCGATAAAAAATCGCTCGAAATGATTGCAAACGGCGAAAGATTCTTACATCAAATGGGATTTAAAAATGTTAGAGTTCGTCACTTTGGTAATAAAGCAAGATTGGAAGTTGATAAAGAAATGATCGATATTCTTCAACATCAATTAGAAAATGTGAAAAAATATTTTAGAAAAATTGGTTACAACGAAGTTGAAGTTGATCCCGAAGGATTTGCATCAGGGAAATTAAATCGAGATATTATTAACAAAATTGAAATTTTGAAATGAAAAAAAGTTTGAGGAAAATTTTAGAGGATTTTAAAAGCTCTAAACTGGATATTGAGAGTACTCTAAAACTTATTGAACAAAATCAGAAAACAATAGAACTTGATTATGCTTCACTTGATATTCACAGAGAGCATCGGACAAACATTCCAGAAATCATTTTTTGTGAGAATAAGTCAATTGACCAAATCTTAAAAATCATTAAAAGCATTTTAAGCGAAAAAAAACTTGTTATTGGAAGTCGATGCTCTGAAGAAAAATTAAAATTGATAAGGAAAAAATATCCTAAAGGAACTTATTCATTTGATGGCAAAGCGTTTTTTATTGGCAAATCCAATGAAAAAATTCATGGTAGAGTTGGATTAATTACGGCTGGAACAACGGATATTTCAGTTTGCGAAGAAGCAGCAATTCTTCTACAGGCACTTGGAGTGGATTTTCAAAAGTTTTATGACATTGGTGTTGCTGGTATTCATCGACTATTATCCAGAATTGATGGAATAAATTCTTGTGATGTGTTGATTGTCGCTGCCGGGATGGAAGGAGCATTACCTTCTGTTGTTGGTGGAATTTTTGCTCAACCTATCATTGCTGTTCCTACAAATATTGGTTATGGGACTTCATTAAATGGTTTTACAGCACTATTTGCAATGCTTACAAGTTGTTCGCCAGGGATTACTGTTGTCAATATCAATAATGGAATAGGCGCAGCTTCTGCTGCTATTAAAATCTTAAAATTGCTCGATAGAAAACTTAAAAAAGATTGATTTTACCATGAAGGTTGCATTTGTCACATCAGAGATGGTGCCATTTGCAAAAGTTGGTGGACTAGCTGATGTAGCCCAGGGCTTAACTAAAGCATTAAGCCTCCTGGGTTGCGATGTAAAAATTTTTCTTCCTCGTTATTCGACAGTTGATCCATGGAGAGATGAACTTCATTATTGTTTTGATGTGAATGAAATTAAATTAAAAGTCTCTGAAAATGAGTTTTTAGTCCACGCATTTAAGAAAGAAATTGAGTTCAATTCAAAAGCAAAAGTTGAAGTTTACTTTGTCGATTCACCCTTTCATTTTGAAAGAGGCTCTATTTATACCAACGATCCTGATGAAGGAGAACGATTTCTTCTTTTTTCTAAAGCCGTAATTGAAATTTTGCAACGATTAAAATGGTCTCCAGATATTTTTCATATAAATGATTGGCCAACGGGACTTCTACCCATTATTCTAAAGCAACATTACGAATGGGATTTGTTATTCAAACATTCAAGATTTTTATTCACGATTCATAATATCGAATATCAGGGAAATTTTTCTCCGGATTTGATTTACAAAAACTATCTCGATGGAAAATATTTTTATCTTGGAGGACCGCTCGAGTTTCATGGAAAAGTCTCTTTTTTGAAAGCAGGAATTGTTTTTTCAGATATTATTACAACAGTCAGTGAGAATTATGCAAAAGAAATTTTGACTCCCGAATTTGGTGGCGGAATGGAAAATATTTTACAGTCAAAGAAAGATAGACTTTATGGAATCTTAAATGGAGTTGATTATACAGAGTGGAATCCCAAAATAGATAAATTTATTCCTTACAGATATTCTGAAAAGTCTCTTTATCGAAAACATAAAAACAAGATAGAATTACTAAAAGCTTTTCATCTTCCCGAAGATAGAGAGATCCCTTTAATTGGAATTGTCTCACGACTCGTTTCTCAAAAAGGTTTTGATTTATTCATGAGCGGGATTGATGAAATAATTAAACTCAATTGTCGGTTTGTAATTCTTGGTTCAGGTGAAATTAAATATGAAGACTTTTTTAAAAGTTTGTCTTATTCATTTCCTGAAAAATTTGGATTAAGCATTAAGTTTGATAACTATCTTGCGCATTTAATCGAAGCGGGTGCTGATATGTTTTTGATGCCTTCAAAATATGAACCTTGTGGGCTTAATCAAATTTATAGCTTGAAATATGGAACTGTACCAATTGTCAGAAAGACTGGTGGACTTGCTGATACTGTTCGGGATTGGGATTATTATAATCAACTTGGCTTAAAAACTGGAAATGGTTTTGTGTTTGAAGAGTATTCATCGCAAGCAATGATTAATGCAATTCAGAGAGCAATTGAAAAATTTCAGGATAAAAAAGTCTGGAAGCAAATTCAATTGAACGGAATGAGAGAAGATTTTTCCTGGGCTCAATCGGCAAAAAAATATTTGCAACTTTATCAATTAGCATAAAAATGTTAAATCTCAAACTTTTTTTCTCCAACTTATTCTTGAATTCAAACTCTATCTTTAAGATATTTGTAAAACCAAAGGTCATTAATTGAAGTTTATAAAATACTTTTTATACATTTTACCAACAATAATCTTTATTATTTTCATTTCCATTCGGGATACGAAAGGAACTCTTGGTTCCTTAAAGAATCCCATCAAACTTTATTTTACTCCATCAGTTGATGCGGAAAAAATTACTCTCAGTGCAAAACCATTAATTCAATTCCTTGAAAAAGAAACAGGCTATTATTTCACTACTGCGGTACCCACTTCGTACATTGCAGTTGTCGAAGCATTTGGAACCGATAGAGCCGATATTGCAATAATCAATTCATTTAGTTATTTACTTGCCCACGAAAAATACGGTGCAAATGCAGTTTTGAGAGTTATTCGAACTGGCAATCAAGCTCATTATCGGGGTCAGATAATCGTTCGAACAGACTCTGGTATCGAAAAACTTGAAGACTTGAATGGGAAATCAATCGCATATGTAGATGCATCATCTGCTTCGGGTTACATTCTACCTAGTGCACTCCTTAGAAAAAAAGGTATCAAACCTTCCAATGAAACATTTGCAATGAAACACGACAATGTTGTCACAATGGTCTATCAAAGACAGGTTGATGCTGGTGCAACATTTTATTCACCGCCACATCCAATCACAGGCGAACCTCTTGACGCAAGATCAAGAGTTAAAAAACAATATCCGGATGTTTTTGAGAAAATTAAAATTCTGGCTTTGACTGATTCATTACCGAATGACCCAGTTGTTTTTAGAAAAGGAATGCCGAGAACAATGGTTGAAAGGATTAAAAATGCTTTGCTTAAGTTTGCTAATTCTGAAGAGGGTAAAAAAATTATGCCAGATATCTACAGCATGGAGGGGTTAATTGAGGCAAAAGATTCAGATTATGATCTATTGAGGAAACTTGTAAAAGAAGCTGGATTAAATCTAGAAGAAATGGTTAGAAAATAATGAGCTCAAATAAAATCGTTGAAGTTAGAAATCTACACAAAGTTTATCCCAGTGGAACTCATGCTCTAAAAGGTGTATCCCTCGATGTCTATAAAGGTGAGTTTTTAGTTGTAATTGGATTGAGCGGTTCAGGGAAAACAACTTTACTGAAATGTATAAATCGTCTTGAGGAACCAACTGCTGGTTCGGTAAAATTTCTGGGTAAAGATATTACCCACATTAAGGGCAAGGAACTTAGAGAAGTTAGAACTCACATTGGAATGGTTTTCCAACAATTCAACTTGATAAAGAGAATGAGTGTTTTGAATAATGTTCTCGCGGGAAAACTTGGTTATATGAAAACATTACCATCAATTCTGGGTAACTTTCCACCACAATGTATTGAAGAAGCATTGAAGAATTTAGACATCGTTGGAATTAAAGAATATGCATACGAACGTGCAGATAAACTCAGTGGTGGACAGCAGCAAAGAGTTGCAATTGCGAGGAGTTTGATGCAATCTCCAAAATTACTTCTTGCTGATGAACCGGTTGCAAGTCTTGACCCTGCAACTTCAAATTCAATTATGCAATATTTTGAAAAAGTAAATAAAGAGCTTGGAGTGACTGTAGTTTGCAATTTGCATTTTCTCAGCCTTGTTAGAAGATATGCAACACGAGTAATTGCTTTGAAATCAGGTGAAATTGTTTTTGAAGGATATCCAAACGAGATAGATGAAAAATGGTTCAAAAAAATTTACGGAGAAGAAGCAGAAGAAGTGGAGATTAGATAATGTTAGATCCTGAATTAGAATTACATCCAAAAGAAAAGATTTTACGAAAAAAACGAAATCAAGAAAAAATTGATTTAGTTAAAGCCATATTACTTGATAGTTTTTTTGTCTTTTATACAATTCTGGTTTGTCAGAGGGCAATTTATTATAAAGTTATTCTGGATTTAAGAGAATTACCTTTTTCATGGAATGAGATTTCAGTATTTGCGATAATATCCCTTGCCGTTGGATTTATTTGGGGTTATAGCCGAACTTCTCTTGGTGCAAAAATCATGGGGCTGGCAAAGGAGACCAAATTTGCAAAATGGTCTTCCGAGATTTTTGCCTGGACATTATTTAACTTGACATTCATTGCTGGGTGGCTTGTAACAAAAATTTCTATAATTGATTTATTCAGCAAAGAAGGGATTGAAGGTGCTAATAGAATATTTTATGCATTATTTACTCCTGAGTTCGGAATTTTTGATGATGCTCTCTTTGCAATAATTGAAACGATTTATCTTGCTTTGATTGCAACACTTTTATCCATTCCACCGACATTAATTTTAAGTTTCTTTACAGCTCGTAATTTGATGAAAGATAACTGGTTTACTTTATCAATTTATTATGTCCTCAGAATTATTCTAAACTTTGTTCGATCCATTGAACCACTTATCTGGGCAATAATTTTTTCAGTTTGGGTTGGAATTGGTCCTTATGCTGGAATGATTGCTTTGCTTGTCCATACAATTGCTGCAAATGCAAAACTCTATTCCGAAGCAATTGAAAGTATCGAAGAAGGTCCTGTTGATGCAATTACTGCAACAGGAGCAAATAAGCTTCAAATTATATGGTATGCTGTAGTTCCGCAGATTGTTCTTCCTTTCTTATCATTTACAATTTATCGATGGGATATCAATGTCAGAATGGCTACAGTTATCGGACTTGTCGGTGGAGGTGGAATTGGTACAATGTTGATGCAATATCAAGGGCTTGCTCAATGGCATGAGGTTGGATTGATTGTTATTATGATTGCAATTGTTGTCTGGATAATGGATTACATTAGCGCAAAGATCAGAGAAGCGATTTATTGAATTTTAGAAGTGATAGATTTTAGTTCTGAATAAATCGATGTTTTATAATTGCTTAGTTTCTGTAAATAAAGATGAAGATTTTTTTAAGTAACTGCTTTTGAGCTATATCTTATTACAATGTTAATAATGGTTTTAATGTTTTCATTTGCATTTATCAGAGAAACGTTCTCTTTTATAAATTCTTTTCCTTTTAATCTTGTAAAAATTCCAATTATTTCATCTCCAAAGCTTTGATTTATTTCATCAATACTTTCAAAATCCAGAATAACCTTTTCTCCATTTTCAAAAGCCTGTTTCATAAGTTCCCCTATAACTTCTCCAGCAGCTCTTGAGCCAACAAATGCTGGTTTTGAGAGAGAAAAATCTTTTTCTAAAACTTCAAATACATTTATTAACATTTTTATATTATCCATTAAAAATTTATCTCAAGTTAAGTTTAAATAAATTATTGTAATAAATTATTATAAAAAGCATATCTGTTATGTCCTGAAAGATAATAATAAACTCTTTATAAGGTTTATTAATATAGTAATAGCAGTAAAACAAAAAAGGATTACTCATTAAAAAAAATAAAAATTAGTGGGTCATCATCTGCAAGCAGGAAGGTGACCCTTGTTTTTAGTGTCTTTTTTCTTGCTTATAAAATTCTTACAAACTAAAAAAATCTTTTTTGGTGAAATCAAGATTGATGTAACTTCAATTATGACAGGTTAATATTATTTCAATTAAAAATTTGAAATTTTTTGAAATTTCTTACATTTGAAAATTCTCACCTATAGCTTAAATTTGTCAAAAATTTTGGAATGGATAACAAAACCTTCAAACGAACCTTAGTCACAGCTGCTTTACCATACGCAAATGGGCCAATTCATTTAGGACATTTAGCTGGAGCTTATTTGCCGGCTGATATCTTTGTCCGTTTTAAACGATTAAAAGGTGAAGATATAATCTTCATATGCGGTTCCGATGAGCATGGTGTTCCGATTACAATTACAGCTGAAAAAGAGGGAGTTCCTCCCAAAGTTATCATTGACCGTTACCACGAAATGAACCGAAAGGCTTTCGAAGATTTTGGAATGAGTTTCGATAATTATTCAAGAACTTCCCTTCCTCTCCATCACAAGACCGCTCAAGAATTTTTCTTAAAATATTATCAGAATGGAATTCTTAAACAGAAAAAAGAACTTCAATATTATGATGAAAAGGCGAAGATGTTTTTGCCTGATAGGTATCTGGTAGGAACCTGTCCTCATTGTAAAAGTGAAGATGCTCGTGGTGATCAATGCGAAAATTGCGGAAGTTATCTTAATCCAACCGATTTGATTAATCCTAAAAGTAAAGTTACGGGCGAAACGCCGGTACTAAAGGAGACAACGCACTGGTATTTCCCACTTGGTGATTACCAGGAAAGACTTGAAAAATACATCGCAGAAAAAGATGCACAGGAAGGCTGGAAAGAAAATGTTTTAAATTACTGTAGAAGTTGGTTTAAGGAAGGATTGCAGGATAGAGCTGTAACTCGTGATCTTGATTGGGGAGTCAAAGTCCCAGTTGAAGGCTTTGAAAACAAAGTTCTTTATGTATGGTTTGAAGCAGTTCTGGGGTACATTTCTTCAACAAAAGAATGGGCCGAGAAAAAAGGAAATCCTGAAGAGTGGAGAAAATACTGGCAGGATCCAGAAACAAAATACATTGCTTTTATAGGAAAAGACAATGTAGTTTTTCATTGCATTGTTTTTCCAGCTATGTTGATGGCTTGGAATGATTTAAGTGATGAAAAATATATTCTTCCAGACAATGTACCTGCAAATGAATTTTTGAATTACGAAGGATTGAAATTTTCAAAAAGTCGTGGATGGGGAATTGATTTAAAAGATTTTCTTGAACACTTTCCACCAGATCCATTGCGATATTACTTAGCTTCAATTTTACCAGAAAATAGAGATACGGATTTTTACTGGCGAGATTTTCAAGCAAAAAATAACAACGAGCTCGCTGATATTTTGGGAAATTTCATTAATAGAACTTTAACTTTCACTGCTAAACATTTCAATCAGCAAGTTCCCGAAATTAAAAAGCTACGACAAATTGATGAAGATTTGATTAAACAAATTCCAGAATTCAAGAGAAGAGTAGAGGCATACTACGAAAAGATTAGAATTAAAGATGGACTAAACGAGACGATGAATTTAGCTCGACTTGCGAATAAATACTTTAATGATAGTCAACCGTGGAAAACAATCAAAGAAGATCCAGAAGCGTGTGCAACAACCATTAATCTTTCTTTGCAATTAATACGCACTCTGGCTGTTATGCTTTCACCGGTGATCCCATTTACAAGTGAGAAAATATTTAAGTTATTGAATATCAAAGATGAGTATTTGAAAAGATGGAATGGCTGCGAGGAACCAAAACTTCTGGCTAGACATAAAATCAATCAACCTGAAATTATTTTCTCTAAAATTGAAGACAAAACAATCGAACCTTATCTGAAAAGTCAGGAAAAAAAGGAACAATCTGAGCCAGAGAATACTGAAAATAAAATTGATATAGATGAATTCAAGAAAGTGGAAATTCGAGTTGCAAGAATTTTAGAAGCTGAGAGAGTTCCTAAATCTAAGAAGCTCTTAAAATTAAAAGTTGATCTTGGTTTTGAGAAGAGACAGGTTATAGCAGGTATTGCTGAGTTTTACAAGCCTGAAGAAATTGTTGGTAAAAAAGTTTTGATTGTATATAATTTAAAAGAAGCTAAATTAATGAACGAAATCTCACAAGGAATGATCCTTGCAGTAGAAGATGAAAACAAAAATCTTAAACTTGTGACCGTTAGTGATGATTTACCATCCGGTGCAATTTTAAGATAATCACAAAAAAAGTGGAGGAATGATGAAAGTTCTAAAAAAATATTTTTTGTTAATCATTTTATTTTTATCCGTTTTATTGATTTCTTGTTCAACATCGAAAAAAGATATCGTTCTTGCTGAGTTCGATAAACAAAAAATTACAGTTGAAGAATTCGAAAAAGTTTATTCCAAGAATAATGGTGGTTATGAAGTTGCCAAAAGAGATTCACTTCCAAAAAAGAAAAACTTCTTAGACCTTTATGTTAATTTTAGAATGAAAGTTCACGATGCAAAGAGAAGAGAATTGGATAAACTTCCCGATGTTGTTGCTGAATACAACGATTATAAACAAAAAATTGGTGTAACTTATTTACTTGAGAAAGAATTAGTTGAACCGAATATCAAAGAACTTTATGAAAAAAGAAAAGAAGAATTGAGAGTAAGTCACATAATGTTTCGTCCCGACACGGCTGGTTTTGAAGGTGCTTATATTCGTGCTCTTGCGATATTAGATTCTATTAAAAAAGGTGCATCATTTGAAGAAATGGCAAAAGCTTATAGTCAGGATTATTACTCAGCTCCGTATGGTGGAGATATTTTTTATATCACAGCTGGAGATATAATCCCATCTTTTGAACAAGCTTGTTATAAGTTGAAGCCAGGTGAGGTTTATCCAGAGCCAGTTCGAACACAATTTGGTTACCATTTAATTAAAGTTACCGATAGAAGACCAAGAGTTCCGGAAATAAGAGCAAGTCATATTTTAATTGAATTGAAACCTGGTTTTACATCAGAAGATTCTGCGAAAGCTCTGGAAAAGATTTTAAAGATAAAAGAGAAGATTGAATTAGGTGAAGATTTTGCTGAGCTGGCAAAAGAATTTTCTGAAGATGAAGGGACAAAAAGTCTCGGCGGTGATCTCGGGTTTTTCTCTCGTAGAATGATGGTTCAACCATTTGATGAAGCGGCATTTAATCTTGAAATCGGTCAGGTTTCAGATGTCGTTAAAACTCAGTTTGGTTATCATTTGATTAAAGTAACTGATAAAAAACAAATTAAAACATTTGAAGAAGAAAAAGATTTACTCAAATCAATTTATCAAAGAATCAAATACAATGAAGATAAACAAAGATTTCTTGATTCTCTGAAGCGAGCTTTTAATTATGAAGTTAATTCAGAACTTATTGAACAAATTGCTGCCAAAGCTGATACTATTCAGGTTGGTGGTCAATACTGGGTCAGCAATCTCAAAACCGAATTTGGTGATTCGATAATCATTACATATGCAAAACAAAAGATAACTGTTGATACATTAATGGCTCGCGCAGAAAATCTTGCTGAATTTATTAATCGAAGAATTACAAAATCTACACTTGATAATATGGTCAGTAGAATTTCAGAAGACCTGTTATTGGCTGAGGCAGTAGAATATTTACCAGCAAAATACCCGCAATTTGCTGAATTAATGGAAGAATACAAGAATGGAATTTTGATATTCAAACTTCAAGAAGAAGAAGTATGGAATAAGATTCAAATTGATGAAGAAAAACTTAGAAGTTATTGGGAAGAAAATAAAGAAAAATTCCAATGGCCTGATAGAGTAGAGTATGCTGAAATTTTTGTAAAGTCAGACTCACTTGCTCAGGAAATTTATAAAATGCTGAAAGCTGGTGAAGAATTTGATTCACTTGCTGCTAAATATACTGAAAGACCAGGTTTTAAGGAGAAGTATGGTTATCACGGAATTAAACCCGTTCTTGATAATGCTCTATCTCAAAAAGCTAATCTTTTGAAAGAAGGTGAATTTTCAGAACCATTTAAAAACACAAATGGTTATTCAATTGTAAAATTGATTAAAAAACATCCAGCTGGATTAAAGACATTTGAAGAAGCTTTACCAGAAGTAAGTGGTGCTGTCCAAGAAATTGAATCTAAACGATTAGAAAATGATTATCTCGAATTTCTTAAATCGAATTACAAACCTCGCATTTATTACGATAAACTTAGTAAGGCTTTTGTTGACTAGTCAATTAAATTCTCAATGGATTCTTCGAGTTCTTCAGTATAAATTCTTTCGAAGAATCCATTGGGAAGCTTTGTTGTTAATTTACTTTATCATCCAATCAGGTTGTTCAGAAGAAAAACTTCCTGAAGATTATCTTGCCATTGTTAACGATAAAATGCTTACAAAAAGAACAGTAAGTTATCTTGTGGATTCACTTTATCTTAATGAAGAAAATCTTGAACAGGTGATTCAAAACTGGATAGAGATGGAACTGCTCACTCAAGCTGCATTATCAGAAGGATTTGAAGCCAGAGATGAATTTGCAATTAGAAACGATTTTAATTCTCGAAAATTACTTGCATCTGAATATTTAAAAGATAAATTAAAAGAAGTCAACACAATTGTTTCCAAAGAAGAGCTTGAAAGTTATTTTCAGAAGTACAAAAACGAGTTTATTTTGAATTATGATATTTACAAAGTCAATCAACTAATTACAACAAATCTTTCAAAAGCAATTGATTTAAGAAATACCACTCTTTCACAAATTGATTTTTCAAATTCTGTTAGATTAACTTTTAGGCCAGAAGAAATTATCGACGAACGATATGCCATCTACTTAAAGGAATTTGATGATATGCCTTATGAACTTGCAAATGTAATTCAAACTTTAAGTCCAGGTGAAATCACTTATCCCATTGACTTAGGAAACGGTGAATACCTAATTACGCAATTGATAGCCAAATACAACAAAGGTGATGAACCATCAATTGAGTTTGTAAAAGAATTAATTGAGGAAAGAATTATCTTTGAAAGACAGAAGAAATTTTATCAGGAATTAATTAATAAACTTGCACAGGAAGCTGATATCAAAGTAAGAGAATTAAAATGAACAAACTTAGAATTTTATTTTTATCCTTGGTTCTATTCGTTACAAATTTAATAGCTCAGGAAGTCCTGGATAAAGTCGTTGCAGTAGTTGACAATCAATACATTCTTTTGAGCGAACTTGAGTTTCAAACTCAAATGATTGCTTTTCAAAGAAAATTAAATCCAAACGATCCAAATCTTAAAAAAGCAGTTTTAAATTCTTTAATTGAAGAAAAATTAATGCTTGTTCAGGCAGAACTTGATTCCATTCGAGTAACCGAAGATGAAGTTAATCGTCAGCTTGAATTTCAAATAGAAAACTTCATTCAACAATTCGGTTCGAAAGAAAAACTCGAGCAAGCATATAACAGGCCCCTCGAAAAAATTAGACGAGAATTGAGAGACGATATCCGAAACAATATTTTGATACAAAAAGTCCAGGACCAAAAATTTGCTCGTCTTGAAGTAAGTAGATATGAAGTTGAACAATTCTTTGAACAATATAAAGATAGTATTGGACTTGTCCCTGAAGAAGTTCAACTATCACAGATTTTTATTCAGGTAAAACTTTCAGATTATGATAAAGAAGTTCTTAAATCAAAACTTCAGGCAATTCATGACTCAATTAAAAATGGTGGAGATTTCGCTGATTTTGCCAGAAGATATAGCGAAGATGCAGCAACTGCAAGCCAGGGTGGAGATTTGGGTTTTGTTCGTCGTGGTTTATTCTTTAAAGAATTTGAAGAAATTGTTTTCACAATGAAGGAAGGGGAGGTATCGGGTATAATCGAAACACCAATTGGTTTCCACATTGCTCAATTAGTTGAAAGAAGAGGAGAGTCGGTTCGAGTAAGGCACATTCTGTTAAAATTGCAACCGAGCCCTGAAAGTGAACAAAAAATAATTGATTTCCTTTCAGCAATTCGAGATAGTATAATAAGTGGAAAAAATTCTTTTGCCTATTATGCGAGACTTTATTCTGAAGATAAATCAACTGCTCAATTTGGCGGAGAAATGGGCAAAGTGCCAGTTGCTGAACTTGATCCAGATTTAAGAAATTTGATTTCCAAAATGAAAGAGGGTGAAATATCAAAACCGAGAAAACTTACTGTTTCAAAAGATATGTATGGTTATCAATTGATTTATCTGGAAAAACGAATTCCTGAGCATTATCCTGATATTAATCTTGATTACGATAAGATAGCTCAGCTTGCACTTTTTAGAAAAAGACAAAAGGCTTATCAGGATTTAATTGAACAGCTTAAAAAACAAGTTTATTGGGAAATAAGATTATAGGTAAGAAATGTTCAAAAATGATGTTGAAGCGGTTGAAGCTTTAAGTTCAAGTATCAAAAGATTGAAGCAGGAAATTAAAAAAGTAATTGTTGGTCAGGATGAGATTATTGATAATCTTCTGATTGCATTGCTTTCAAAAGGTCATTGTCTTTTGATTGGTGTTCCTGGTCTGGCAAAAACTTTATTAATAAAAACACTCGCTCAAGCCCTTGATTTGAAATTTAGTCGAATTCAATTTACTCCCGATTTAATGCCGAGTGATATAACAGGAACAGAAATTCTGGAAATTGATACAGCCACAAATCAAAGAATTTTTAAGTTTATTAAAGGACCTATCTTTACAAATATCTTGTTAGCTGATGAAATAAATAGAACTCCACCAAAAACTCAGTCTGCATTACTTGAAGCGATGCAAGAACTTCAGGTGACAGCTGCTGGCAACAAATATCCACTCGATGAGCCATTTTTTGTTCTTGCTACACAAAATCCAATTGAGCAGGAAGGAACTTATCCTTTGCCAGAAGCTCAACTTGATAGATTTATGTTTAATCTCTGGCTCGATTATCCTTCGAAGGAAGAAGAAATAGAAATAGTCAAAACTACGACTACTCAATATACTCCGGAAGTTTCAAAAGTAATTAGCAAAAATGAGATAAAATATTTTCAAGAGCTGGTTAGAAGAGTACCAGTTGCGGATAATGTAATTGAATTTGCAGTTAGATTAACAAATATGACCCGACCAACTGATGGTGCAATTAAGTTTGTAAAAGATAATGTTAGCTGGGGAGCTGGTCCTCGGGCATCTCAATTTATGATCATTGCTGCCAAAGCTCGTTCAGTTATGAATGGTTCTTTTACTCCATCAATTGATGATGTTAAAAGTGTCGCTCTCCCAATTCTCAGACATAGAATTATTCCAACATTTAGTGCTGAAGCAGATGGTATAACTTCAGCTGATATAGTGAAAACATTACTTGAACAAATAAATTAAGGAGTAATTATGGGCAAAGGTGATAGAAGAACAAAAAGAGGAAAAATCTTTCGTGGAACTTTTGGAAAATGGAGACCACGAAAAAAGAAAAAAAATAAATTGACTCAGGAATCAAAACCAGAACAGGTAGAAACAAAAGAATAGTTCTTCTACCTTAAGTCTTCAGTTTAGCATATCACAATTTTTAAAGAATAAACTCCCGTATTTAATAAAAGACTATACGGGAGTTTTTTACTTTATATTATTTGTTAAAAAATTATTCTGAATTTGTTTATCAGTTGAATTATTTTGAAAAATATTAACCCGGATGGTAAAGATGATTGAAGAAATAATCAAAAATGATGATGTTTTGTGTAAAGGATGTGTTTGCCCAACCAGGTAAATTTTTCACCACATTGAAATTGCGGTTTAAATTTGTTGTGAAAAGGTCTGATCGTAATGAGCATTAATTCATCATAATTGCCAGCGACGCAACCTTATATTAATCTATACCCAATTGTCTTATATCAGCGATTGCTTCGAAACTACTTGCCTCACAATGACTTTAACTGTACATGATCATTGCGAACGAAGAGGCGCAATCTGCTGGAAGAACAAAGCCGATTATCTCGATACAAACTTTCGCTTCGCTCAGGTTTTACTGGAAAACCAGTTTCAATCATATAAGCATCATTTATGATGGTTTGTTTGAAAAGCATTGTCGTTTACGGCAATGCGAATTTAAGAGGGAGAAAATTTTTTGAAATGTCTAAGAATGAAAGAAAGGGGAAACAATTTATTCTTACAATCTCACAATCTGGTAAGCTTTATAACCACGATAAATTTCTGTTGCTAATACTCTTAAGATATTGGCGACGGGAACTGCAAGTAAAAGTCCAAGAATACCAAATAATTCACTTCCAATTAAAATCAAAAGAATAATTACTACAGGGTGAATTCTAAGCGACTTAGAATAAATCATTGGCTGAACAAATCCATTATCTATTGTATAAACAATAGCGAATAAAATTAAAATTGGAAAAGCTAACGAGAAATTTCCCAATTGATAATATGAAACAAGTACAGCTGGAACAATTCCAATAATTGGTCCAAGATATGGAATTAAATGACCAACTCCTGCAAGTAGTCCAAGCATTACAAAATTGTTTATTCCTATTATGTACAGTCCAATCATTACGCAAAATCCAACAAACATTGCATCAAAAATCCACCCGCGGACAAACTTCCCAAGTTCATCAGAAACTTTCTGAAATACTTCGTAAGCCATTTCAAAATATCGATTTGGAAGAAGATTAATTATACCTATTTTGAGATTTCTCGAATCTTTAAGAATGAAGAATGTAATAAACGGCACAATTAAAATAAACGCTGTAATTGTGAAAACTTTTGGAATGAAATTAGAAATATCAGTCAAAAGGTTTTCAACTCCGGTTTGAACAATTCGAGTGAAGTGTTTAGTGATTTCACCGCGGCGTATGAACGGGAAAGTGTTTGAAAGTTTTCTTTCAATTTGATTGATTAAATCCTGAATTCGTAAATCTTTCAATAAGATCAAAAGATTATCAAATTGTGTCGATATAATCGGGACAAAATAGTAAACAAGAAATCCAACGAAACCAACAGCAAAGATTACAGAAATCAGAGAGGCATAAACACGGGGTATTTTAAGAAATTCAAGATAGCTGACAAGAGGTTTCAAAATAAATGCAAGAAGGATTGATATTGCAATTAAAACAAGGATGTTGATCAGTTCAAAAATAAAATAGATTATCAGACCAATTGTTAAAAACGGTAAAACAATTCGAAGAATTTTTTTTGTAATTCCTTCTTTGAACACTTTTTTTCTCAGAAATTAATCGAACACTGCTTCAACTCTTCTGATTTCTGGAATATTTCGCATCAACGCTCTTTCGATACCGGCTCTCAATGTCATTTGAGACATGGGACAATTACCACAAGCGCCAGTTAATCGAACTTCTACAATTCCATCGTTTGTTACCTGAACAAGTTCAACATCACCACCATCAGCCTGCAGGTAAGGCCGAATAGTTTGTAATGCATTCTGTACACGAGTTTGAATGTCTTCCATTTTTACACCTATGAATTTAAAATTTCAATTTTAGGAATGATTGGAGCGTTTACATTTCTTATGCTAATCTGTGCAGCCATATTTCTTGCAATTTCCATAATCTTTTTAGTTTCTTCACAATCTGGGTCTGCGATCACAATTGGTTTACCAGTATCTCCGCCCTCTCTTATTAAAGGATTAATTGGAATTTCACCTAAGAAAGGAATTCCCATTTCTTCGGCTGCTTTTCTTCCACCACCGTTTCCAAATATATCGTATCGCTTACCAGTATCTGGTGCAATAAAGTAACTCATGTTTTCAACTAATCCTAAAATTGTTACATTAACTCTCTCAAACATTTTTATTGCTTTTCTCGCATCAATTAAGGCAACATCTTGTGGAGTGGTAACAACAACAGCGCCGGTTAAAGGAATGGTTTGAACTAAAGTTAATTGAATATCACCAGTTCCTGGAGGTAAATCAAAAATTAAATAATCGAGTTCGCCCCAGAGGACATCGCTCATAAATTGTTTAATTGCTCCACTTGCCATAGGACCACGCCAGATGACAGGAGTATTATCGTCAATTAAAAATCCAATTGACATTAATTTCACACCATATCTTTCAAGTGGAAGGAGTTTTACATTATTTGGATCTTCACCAATCATTTTTGGTTGTTCTTTTACTCCAAGCATCAGTGGAATACTCGGTCCATAAATATCAGCATCTATTAATCCGACGCTTGCACCATCTTTTGCAAGAGCGACAGCAAGATTAACAGCAACTGTAGATTTTCCTACTCCACCTTTTCCACTTGCAACAGCGATTGTATTTTTTACTCCAGGCAAAAGTTTTTCTTTAATTTCATTAATGTGTGAAGTAACTGTTGAACCCATTTCAATCTGAATTGAATAGTCATTACCAACAACTTTTTTAATTTCACTGAGACAGTCGTTTTTAATGTGATCTTTTAATGGACAGGCAGGAGTTGTTAAGTTGACTTTAACAAAAATCTGATTCCCTTCAATCCTGATGTCTTTAACCATATTTAGTGTAACAATATCTCTTTTTAAGTCAGGATCCTGGACATTACTTAGTGCTTTTAAAATTAATTCCTTATTGACTTGCATTTTTATCTAATTTCCTTCTTATTTTTTATGCAAGTTATAAAAAATTGGAGTGAAATTAATTAGCTTATTTTCCCCCTGAAGTCTATTTACATTAAGATGTGACTTAATATTCCACCAATTGTGAAAGCAAAAATCCATGTTCCCGCCCAGATAATTAAACCGATTTTTAATCCTCTTTCCTTGATCATTACAAGAAACGAAGCGATACATGGAACAAATAAGGTTATTGTGACAAGGGCAACCACAATTTGATAAGTGGATAAATCCATGTGGAATAAACCAGCGGCACCAAAATCTCGTCTGATCATTCCCATTATAAACGCAACAGCAGATTCTTTTGGTAGCTGTAGAACTTTTGTTGTTAATGGTTCAAGCACATTAATCCAGATATTAATTAATCCAGTTATGTTAAGAAATCCAATAATTGCCGTGCCTAAGAAAAACAACGGAGTAGCTTCTTTCATAAAGCTGAGAGTTCTGTAATAAGTTTTTCGAATTGTATTTTTTAAATCTGGAAAACTCATCAATGGTAAATCTAAAATTAAAGGTGAACTATGTCCCGGAACGATTTTATCCAAAATCGTGCTTGTTAATATCAAAATTGTTAGAATGGTTAAAACATAAATAAGAATTGCCTGTGGACCTGCAGCACTTAATAATACAGTAATGACCGCAAGTTGTGCAGAACATGGAATTACAAATTGAAGCAATGCCGTTGCGATTGTCTTTTCTCTTTCTGTTCCGAGCATTCTGGTGGTAATAGTAGCCATTGTTACACAACCAAATCCCAGGATAATTGGGATAATTGCTTTGCCATTCAGTCCGAGTTTGGTGAAAGTTCTATCAGCTAAAGCAGCAAGTCTCGGTAAATAACCACTATCCTCAAGTAAGGCCAATGTAAAATAAAATGAAGTTACAAGTGGAAGTAAAAGAAAGAAAAGATATGTCATTGTCATTGTAATGACACCAAATTCGCCAAAGAAAAACTCCACAAATGGATTTTTAAAAACGAAATTTAATTCTGTGTTTTTATCTTTTATAAAGTTTTCAAATTCTTCAAATTTCTTTTTATCACCTGAAATTCCTTTTTCAAACACAAAAGTTTTGTTTTCAATCAGATTATCTTCTTCATCCAAGACAGTTACTTCAATCTCGTTTGGAATTTCAAGAGCAACTAATTTCTTTATGTTGAATTCTATCAAACCTTTACCGATTGTGTTTTCAGTTAGATCAACCAACCTTTGAGCGACCAGATCACCAATAAAAAAATAAATCAATGTTAATATTACCAACAGGATGGGAATACCAGTCCATGGATTTAATGCCATTCTTCCAAGTTTTGAAAAGAACAAGCCACCAGGAGTATCAATACTTTCTACCTGATCAACAATTTCCTTTACTCTATTTCTTCTATGAATGTAAATTTCTTCTCTAATGTCTTCGATTGGAAGTTTTATATGTGAATATTTCTTTTGAATTTCCCTATCACCTTCGAGAAACAATAGAGCTTCTGCTTGATCTTGGATCTCATTCTTTACCAGATTTAATTTTTCTTTGACAAATTTATCTTCTTTACCCTGTCGAGCTTTTTTTATTGCATCTTCAAGATTTTCCAATCCTTCACCTTTCAAAGCAGATGTTTCATAAACTTCAACGCCAAGTAATTCAGATAATTTTTTAGAATTTATTACAAGTTTATGTTTTCTTACCTCATCCATCATATTCAAAATAACGGAGACTTTTTTCCCCATATCAATTAACTGAAGGGTAAGGAATAAATCTCTTTCAAGATTTAAAGCATTTACAACACTTAATATAATGTCTCCCTGAAGTATAATTTCCTTAGCAACTTTTTCTTCATCATTAAATGATGATACACCATAAATTCCAGGTGTGTCAAACACATTGTAGTTTTTATACCACGCTGATGTAATTGAAACTGTTGTACCAGGGAAATTAGAAACTTCAACATACATTCCACTGAGGTGATTGAAAATTAAAGATTTGCCTACATTGGGATTTCCGGCAAGAACAACTTTCTTAAAGTCAATCATTGATTTTGTTGATCGAGGGGTATTATGCATAGGTTTTTTAATTTAACATCGTAACTTTTATTCTCTTTGCAAGCTCACTTCCAAGTGCAATTTCTAATCTGTTTTTTTTGAGAATGATTGTCCCTCCAAGAATTTTATCAAGGCATGTAACTTTTTCTCCTTCAGCAATTCCAAATCGAATAAGTTGAAGTTTATAATCGTCATCAGGTAATTGATCAATAATAAATTTTTGTCCTTTTGTTACTTTATCGAGTGTTGTTTTCATTTCCATTCTCTCTTTTAGATTCACATTGGTCTGGATTTTTACAATATCCGTATATGTTAAAACTATGATTCACAGGAATAAATCCATATTCTTCACAAATCTTTTCTTGAATTTTTAGAACTTCCTTATTATCAAACTCAATTATCTTTCCACAGTTAATACAGATTAAATGGTCGTGTTCACTAACTCCTAAAATTTTTTCATAACGAGCCTCTTTGCCCGTAAAATTATGCTTGGCTAAAAGTCCACAGGAGACCAAAAGTTCAAGTGTATTGTAAACTGTTGCACGAGATATGTTAGAACCTTCATTCTTCATTGCAAGAAAAAGCTCATCGGCACTAAAATGTCGAGTCTGTTTAAATGCAAACTCTAAGACCTCAAATCGCTCAGGAGTTATTCTATAAGAGCCTTTCTTTAGGAAGTCAGTGAATATATCAGTTGCGTGAGTAATGTTAACTATCATTTTTCAATCATTATTTAGACTAAATCTAATTTAGTATAATAATATTTTTTTGTCAAGATAAACTTTAATCTTTACTTTTTTGTTAAGAATTTCAGAAATTTGAAAAAAAGAGGAAAAATTATGAGCTCAGCATCACAATTTGAAAAGAAACAGGTAGTCGGAACATCAACAAAAAGTGTTTCCGATGCAATAGAAAGTGTTGTGAAAAATTATAACGAAAAAAATCCAGTTTACTGGTTTGAGGTTACAGAAATTCGTGGAAGAGTAACTCAAACTGGTGAAATTGAATATCAAGTAACAATTAACTTAGGTCAAAAAACAAAATAAATGGAGGATAAATGTCCGTTAAAGTTGGTGACACTTACAAAAACTTTACTCTAAAAAATAACCGTCTTGAAGATGTAACCTTAAGTGACTTTGTTGGAAAGAAAAATATTGTTTTGCTTTTCTTTCCATTTGTGAATACTGGAGTCTGCGAAAAAGAATTATGTCAGACTCGTGATAGTCTTCAGGACTATCAGAAGCTTGATGCAACCGTGTTTGGAATAAGCGTCGATAGTCCTTTTGCACAAAAATTATGGAATGAAAAACTAAACTTTGGATTTGATTTACTCAGCGATTTCAATAAAGAAGTTTGTCAAGCATATGGAGTTCTTGATGAGAATTGGTTGGCTGGTAAATTTGGTTATAAAGGTGTAGCAAAGCGTTCAGCATTTGTAATTGATAAAAATGGAATTATTCAATATGTCGAAGTTTTAGATGACCCAGGTAAAGAACCTGATTATCAAAAGATTAAAGAGACTCTGGCAAATTTAAAGTAATATTCTGTGGATGCCCATCTTATTTTTATCTCGAAACTTTTATTAACAATCGTTATTTTTGAAATAAAAAGATGAGATGGGCATTCAATTCTTAAAATATCTGGCAAATATTCTACAGACCATTTCAATTGTTTTCTGGACTGGAGGATTATTGGTTACATTTTTTATTTTCAGCTTCAGAAAAAAATTAGAAAACATTGAGCCCAAGTTATTCAGAAAATTCTTGATTGATTTCTTTCATAAGCTTGAATATATCTTTATTCTTGCGGTTGTTTTCGTGTGGTCTGGAATTCTTATCAATCTTACAATTGCTATGAGTAATCCATTGAAATCAAAATTCTACATTCTATACATTTTTCTTACTGGACTTTTGACTGTAATCAGCCTCGTAAAAGTTTATGTTCTTGAAAAATCAATCATTAGATCTGAAAAAAATTTGAAGCTCTTTCCCAAATCTGAAATGGTTGATTTTCTTGAGAAAAAAATTGAAAACTACATCACAGGTTATTATTACCTTTCGCTCATAAGTTTATTATTGAGTTTCACAATAATTTTATTAAATCAATTTTGAGGTGAAATATGTTAAAAGAAGGTTCAAAAGCTCCAGCCTTTACACTACCAAATCAGGATGGTAAAAAAGTATCTTTGAAAGATTTTCTCGGGAAGAAAGTCGTTTTATATTTTTATCCAAAAGATATGACCTCTGGTTGCACTAAGGAAGCATGTGATTTTAGAGATCATATAAAACTTTTTCATAACAAAGATGTTGTTGTGCTTGGTGTAAGTCCAGATTCAGTTCAATCTCATAAAAAATTTCAAGAGAAATATAATTTGCCTTTTGATTTACTGAGCGATGAAACGAAAAAAGTTCTTGAGAAATATGGTGTCTGGAAAGAAAAAAGTATGTATGGTAAAAAATATTTTGGAGTTGAACGAACCACTTTCATTATAGATGAAAAAGGGAAGATTAAAAAGATTTTCCCGAAAGTAAAAGTTAATGGTCACATTAAACAAGTTTTAGAGGCACTGGAAAATTAAATGGTAGAAAAATCTCAACTGGATAAAAATAAAATAAAACAACTTGCAAATTCGAAAACGATTAAAAATTTGTTAGAAGGATTTGCTCTTGAAAGCCAGGCAAATCGAAGATACCTTTACTTTGCACAGAAAGCGAAAGAAGAAGGATTTCAAGAAATTGCTGATGTGTTTTTAGAAACTGCCGAAGGTGAAGGTGGACATGCATTTGGTCATATAGAATTCCTTGATCCAATTGCTGATCCATTAACAGGGAAAGAACTTGGCAATACCGAACAAAACTTGAAAGTGGCAATAGAAGGTGAAACTTACGAATTCAGTGAGCTTTATCCTGGCTTTGCCAGAGTTGCTCGAGAGGAAGGGTTTGATGAGATTGCTGAATGGTTCGAATTTCTCGCTAGAGCTGAAAAATCACACGCAGGTAGATTGCAGAAAGCTCTCGATTTATTAATGGAGTTGAAGAATAAAAGATAAAACTTCCTCTCAGATCATTCCAGAATTTAATGAGGTTTTAGTTGAAAAAGATTGAATTAAAGGATATTATACCTTATAACGATTACTTGAAAATTAGAGGTGAATTTCAACAAAAAATTATAAAACTGAAAAAGAATCGTCGTCTTCAGGTTGGTGAGAACATAACTTTTGTGTTCGAAAATAGAGAAACTGTTTTATATCAGATTCAGGAAATGATTAGACTTGAAAAGATGTTGGATGAGAAATTAATTCAGCAGGAGATTGATGTTTTCAATAAATTAATTCCCGACGAAAATGAGCTTTGTGCAACAATTTTTATTGAAATTTTTGAAAGACAATTTATTAAACCAATTTTAAATTCACTTGCTGGAATTCAGGATAACAAAATCTTTTTGAAATTTGCTGATGAAGCAATAACCCCAGTCTTTTTTGATGAAAGTCTACCAGATGGCAGAATTAGCTCTGTTATATACGCAAAATTTAAGTTCAACCAGAGTCAGGTTGAAAAATTTCTTAATCTCAATAACATTGCTAGGATTGAAATTAATCATCCAAATTATAAAGCTGAAGCATTAATACCTGAAAATGTCAGGTTGAGTTTAATGGAGGATTTAAGACAGAAATGAAAGTTTATATCACGAGGAAAACGCATTTTTCAGCAGCTCACCGATTGTACAATCCAGAACTAAGCGATGAAGAAAATCAAGCTTTGTATGGTCTTTGCAATAATCCACTTTATCATGGCCACAATTATGTTCTTGAGGTTACAGTATGTGGTGATATTGACCCGGTGACAGGTTATTTGATTGATTTGAAAAAATTGAGAGATATAATCGAGGAAAAAATTATTAAATATGTTGATCATAAAAATTTAAATCTCGAAGTTGAGTTCTTGAAAGGAATAATTCCAACATCAGAAAATTTAGCAGTTGCATTCTGGAAACAACTAGAAAAAGAAATTCCAAATGGTAAGTTGTATTCAATTAAAATTTATGAAAGCGAAAGAAACATAGTCGAATTTAGAGGTGAAGAATGAATATAGAGAAAACTAAAAATCTAATAAGAGAACTTTTAATCGAAATCGGAGAAGATCCAGATAGAGAGGGATTAATAAAAACGCCCGAAAGAGTTGCTAAAGCTTATGAATTCTTAACCCAAGGTTATAAACAAGATGTTGATGAAATTATGAACAAGGCAATCTTTTCGGAAAAATATGATGAGATGGTGATTGTTAAGGATATAGATTTTTATTCAATGTGTGAGCATCATATGCTTCCATTTTTTGGCAAAGCACATGTGGCTTATATTCCTAATGGAAAAATTATTGGATTAAGTAAAATCCCAAGACTTGTGGATATTTTTGCCAGAAGACTTCAGGTACAGGAGCGACTTACTCAACAAATTGCCGATACATTAAATGAATATTTAAAACCAGATGGAGTTGGTGTTGTTATCGAAGCTATGCATATGTGTATGATGATGCGTGGAGTTGAAAAACAGAATAGCATTGCAACAACCAGTGCAATGCATGGTTCTTTCAAAGAAGATGAAAGAACAAGAAACGAATTTTTGAGATTAATTAATTCGAGTATCAGATAGTGAAAGAAGATAAAAAAGTTATCTGGATTACAGGCGGTTCAAGCGGAATTGGCAAAGCAATCGCCTATAACTTTGCAAAGATTAATTGCAAAGTCTATATATCCGGAAGAAGAAATTCCGAGCTTGAAAGAACAATAAAAGAATTTGCAAAAGAGAAACTAAAAATTAAAGCTATTCCATGTAATGTAGCCTCAGAGGTTAATGTAAGTCAGGTTGTAAAAACAATAATTAGTGAAGAAGGGAAAATTGATTGTCTTGTAAATAATGCTGGAGTAACAGTTTTTAAATCTGTGTTAGATACATCGAATAGAGAGGCAAGGGAAATAATAGATATAAATTTGCTTGGATCAATTTATTGTTCTAGAAATGTTTTGCCTTATATGATTGAGAAAAAAAACGGATTAATAATTAATATAAGTTCTTATGCAGCAAGAAAAATTTATCCTAAGAGTGCTGTTTATTCTGCATCAAAAGCTGGACTTATCGCTTTTGCTGATTGTTTGAGAGAAGAAGTAAGAGAATATGGGATTAAAGTTGTAAACATTCTTCCGGGTCCAACTGAAACTCCAATGTGGGATAAAGAGATTAGAAAAGTTGCATCGGATAGGATGATGAAGCCAGATGACATTGCTCATATTGTTGTTTCTGTGTTTTTACAACCAAATTCACTTGTAAGTGAAGAAATAGTTGTAAGACCAATTACAGGAGATTTGAATGTCTGAATTGAAAAATAAAAATGTTTTTATTTCTGGTGTTAGTAAAGGTATTGGGAAAGCAATAGCAATAAAACTTGCAAAAGAAGGATGTAATATTTTGGGGCTTTCGCGAAATCAGTTTGACCTTGATAATTTAACATCTGAATTGTCTCAGTTCAATGTTCAATCAAAATTCTTTGCTGTTGATGTTGGTGATTTTTATAAATTAAAAGAAGTTCTGGAGGAGTTTCTATCAAAAACAAATATTGATATTCTTGTTAATAACGCTGGAATTGGTTCGTTTAAGAATTTAATTGATTACACTTATGAAGAATTTGATAGGTTGATCAAAACAAATTTATATGGTGTATTTAACTTAACAAGGTTAATACTTCCTTCAATGCTTAAAAATAAAAGCGGTGATATAGTATTTATTTCATCCTTGGCAGGTAAAAATCCTAATCCTGGTGGAACCGGTTATTCTGCAACAAAATTTGCTTTGACAGGATTTGCTCATTCTTTAATGCTCGAAGTTCGTCAATACGATATTCGAGTTTGTCTCGTTCATCCAGGATCTGTTGATACTGACTTAATTGGAAATTTTAATCCAAACATCAACAGAGAAAAAATTTTAAAACCCGAAGATGTTGCTGAAGGAGTTTTAGCATTTTTGAAACTTCCTCGTAGAGCAATGCTTTCAGAATTTGAAATAAGACCAACCAATCCAAAATAAATTTTTAACTTTCAGAGATAGTCTTTAAAATAAAAGAGCCTCACAGCAGGAGGTTAACTGTGAGGCTTATGGGATTTTATACAAGCAAGGAGGAGTTTTATGAGAGATTACTTTTCATACCACCATGGACCATAACCCATTCCACAAGGACCCAAACCTCGACCGAAAGAAGGTCGTCTTGGTGGAAAATCTTTTCTAAATCTTGGTCCCCAGAATTTTCCGTCTTTGAAAAACTCACTGCGAAATTCACGGAATTTTTCTTTTTGCTTTTCATCAAGAAGATTATAAATATCAAACCAGTGATTTACACGATCCTGATTCATTTTTGAACGGATCTCACTCATTTTATTGACAAGAGATTCGATTTTCTTTTTGTCTGGATTTGGGTTGCGCCACTCTGACCGCAAATCAATTGCTAATTTGCTTAGTTCATTTCTGTAATCTGACATTTTCTTTAGATGTTTATCTCTGAGGTTATCAATTTGATTGATCTGCTGATCTGACAAATTTAATTTTTCGTATAGATACGGTCTTTTTGGCTGGGCTAAAATACTCCCAGCAAAAAACATCAACAGAACACCTATTGCCAGAACATTAAATTTTACTTTCATTTTTCTTTCTCCTTTTTGTTTGTTCTTAATTTCATGGATTTTGACAATGGGATTATTAATAAGGTTTAATTGGATCGATTTAATTTCTATGAAAGTCAAGATTCTTACTTTGAACAATTGATCTTTTTTAGTTGTTTTATAATTGATAAATTGGAATTAAAATTAGGATTGAAAAATGGCTGTTTTACCAATAAATATTTATGGTGATGAAATCCTTCGACAGAAGGCTAAGAAAGTGACTAAAGTGGATGATAAACTTCTTAGTTTCATAGAAGATATGTTTGAAACAATGAAAAAAAGTGATGGGATTGGTCTTGCTGCGACACAGGTAGGGCAGAGAGTTCAGGTTCTTGTAGCAGATATTTCTGAAATTGAAGGTTATGAGCATACAAAACCAATGGTCGTTATTAATCCAAAAATTTTAATAACTGAAGGTGAAGCATCCATGGAAGAAGGATGTCTATCATTACCAGGATTAAGAGTTAACGTTAAAAGACCAGAAAAAATTCGTTTGAGATACAACGATTTAGATATGAAAGAACATATCGAGGATTTTGAAGGTTTGCCTGCACGAGTTCTTCAACATGAAATTGATCATTTGAATGGAAAGTTAATAATTGATTACTTAACAAAAACCGAAAAAGAAAAGATAAAACCGTTACTTGAAAAGATGATTAAGCGAGAAATTGAAGTTCATTACCCAATTACAGGTTATCAGGTTTTAGAAAAAAGTCGTTGATAGCGAAAATTTTTTCTGAATTTTTCTGGAACCAGATAATTTAATTCGAAATAAAAAGTCCAGAAAATTTCAAGATTTAAAAGAAATTCTGCTCAATTTTAACCAAGTCTTTAATTTTTCTTTTCATTTTTATATTTTTGCATCGGTTACTTGAAATTATGGGCAGATAGCTCAGTTGGTAGAGCAATGGACTGAAAATCCATGTGTCGGCGGTTCGATTCCGTCTCTGCCCACCAAGCCCCGAAAAGTTGGGGCTTTTTAATTTTAAAGTTTTGTCTTTTGGGGTTAATTCAAAACAGCATAGGTCTGAGGAATTTATATTTAGTTTTTTAATCAGATTTTGCTTCGACTTGCTCAGTATCTCGTGTAGTTAAAATCATTTTTTCCTTTCGATGGTCTCAGGTATGCTAAATAAGCCTCATGTTGAGTTAATTTTTCAAATATGTCTTTTAAGAGGAATTATATTTCCGTAGTGTTTTCTTAAAATCAATAATAAAGTAATTGTAAATCGAGATGATTTATTCTTTCAGAAAAATTCTAATTCTTATTTTTGAATTGTAAACAAATAGAAAGGAAAAAAATATGGAAAAAATTGCTTTAATTACTGGTGCAACGAGTGGAATAGGAAATGCGACTTTAAGAAAATTTGTATCAGAAAATTTTTTCGTGATTGGTGTTGGTAGAAATCAGGAAAAGTTAAATGAATTAAAAAAAGAATTTGGCAGTTCAGTTGATGTTTATCGTGCAGATGTTTCAAAGGTGGAAGATAGAACTAGTTTAGTTGAATATTTGAAATCAAAGAATTACGAGCTTGATGTTCTGGTTAATTCGGCTGGAATTTTAAGAAACGGAACAATTGAAAATACTTCACTTGAAGCCTGGAATGAAATGATGGAAACTAATTTGACATCTACATTTCATTTAATGAATCTTTGTATTCCACTTCTGGAAAAGAAGAAAGGTTCGATCGTAAATGTTTCGAGTGTAACTGGACTTCGTAGTTTTCCAAATATTTTAGCTTATTGTGTGAGCAAGGCAGGTGTTGATCAATTGACAAGGTGTGCAGCACTTGAGTTGGCACCAAAAGGAATTCGCGTGAATGCAGTAAATCCAGGTGTTGTTGTAACAAATTGTCATTTAAATTCTGGAATGGATCAGGAAACATACAACCGTTTTCTTGAACATAGTAAAACTACACATCCAATTGGTAGAGTTGGAAAAGCTGAAGAAATTGCCGAATTGATTTTTTTCCTTGCCTCTGAAAAAGCTAGCTGGATAACAGGCGAAACAATTGCAATTGATGGTGGAAGACATTTAACCTGTGCAAGGTGAATAATTAGTTCAAAAATGTTTTAATGTCATTCATCATTTTATGAGAAATAAAAATGAAATCAAATGTAATTCTCCAAACAAATTTTGAAAATCTTAAGCTTCTTAAAAGAGGAAAAGTCCGGGACATTTATGATCTAGGTGATAATTTATTGATTGTTTCAACAGATAGAATTTCTGCTTTTGATGTTGTGATGGATGATGGAATTCCGTTTAAGGGAATCGTTCTTACGAAACTCTCTGAGTTCTGGTTCAGATTCACAAATGAAATTATAGATAATCATTTAATTACAACAGATGTGAATAAATTTCCTGACGAATGTAGACCTTATCATGAGATATTAGCCAATCGCTCGATGCTTGTTAAAAAGACAGAGGTAATTCCCATTGAGGCTGTGGTGCGTGGTTATCTTTCCGGGTCTGGATGGGAAGAGTATAAAAAAACACAATCGGTGTGTGGAGTTAAATTACCCAATGGATTAAATAAATCAGATAGATTGCCACATCCAATTTTCACTCCAGCAACTAAAGAAGAAATTGGTAAGCACGATATAAACATAACCGAAGATGAGGCAAAAAAAATTGCTGGTGATTCTGAGATTGAATTCATAAAAACTAAAGCAATTGAAATTTACAAATCGT
>Ga0197142_1000358_pt1 | contig 42044 bp, 40 predicted proteins | sample GBS60_MetaG_FD_148614 | JGI IMG/M metagenome (GOLD analysis project Ga0197142, IMG submission 148614) | Sediment microbial communities from Great Boiling Springs, Gerlach, Nevada, United States - GBS 60_MetaG | ecosystem: Environmental > Aquatic > Thermal springs > Hot (42-90C) > Sediment... | reverse complement strand
AGATTTCAATCTTTCTAAAAAATTTCTTCTTTACTGATTTTGGAATTTTTTCAAAATTTTTTTGAATTCTTCGCTAACCAAAACTTCAAACATTCAAATCTTTAAGTTTATAAAGTTTTTTCTTTTTATAATCTCTAATCCCCCTTTTAACGCTTTTTATAAATTCTTCATTATACAAGCCCAAATCACCGGCTAATTTTTCCCATCTCTCTCTATTGATAATTATTTTGAACTTATTTTTATTAATCTCTATTTTTATATCAGCCATAATTTAATTATAACAAAACTTTAAAATTTTCATAAAATCTATTGATGCTCACTTATTATTTTTCCTTTTAATGTTCTTAATTCATCTATTGCTTTTTTAGCTTCTTCTTTGTTTGGTGGTTTTCCATGCCACTGGAAATTTTTTTCCATAAAACTTACTCCCTTTCCCGGAATAGTATAAGCAATAATCACAGAGGTTTTTCTCCATTCAGATTGGGCCTCTCGGATAGTATCTACAAAAGCTCTAATGTTATGGCCATCAACTTCTAAAACATGAAGTCCAAAAGATTCTAATTTTTGTCTTAATGGCTCAAGTGGCATTACATCTTCAGTAATACCATCAATTTGGATATAATTTCTATCAATAATAATAGTTAAATTTGGGAGTGGGTTTTTGCCAAGCCACATGTAAGCTTCCCAAATATTTCCTTCTTGATGTTCACCATCAGAAGTAATACAATAAACATAATAATCTTTTTTATCTAAAATCCCTGCATAAGCAATACCTATTGCTTGAGAGATTCCTTCACCAAGAGGGCCTGAGCTTGTTTCTACGCCTGGAAGAGTTGTTCTATGAGGATGCCCTTGAAGTCGAGAATTAATTTTTCTTAAAGTTTTTAATTCTTCAACTGGGAAATAACCAGCAAGAGCCATCGCCGCATAACGAACAGGACAAATATGCCCATTAGATAAAATTAATCTATCTCTATCAGGCCAATCTGGATTTTTAGGATCGTGACGCAATATATGAAAATAAAAAGCTGAGAAAATATCAACCATCCCCAAAGATCCAGCTGAATGACCTGACCCAGCTTCAACCAGCATTTCAATTATTAATTGTCTTAGTTCATTTGCCTTTTCTTCTAAAAATTTTATTTTTTTATCGTCAAGGTCCTTAATCATAGATTATTTAAATAAAATATACTTAAAACTTAAATTTTTTACTAATTTGCTAAATACTTAGGGGAAGTCTTTTAATTTCTTTCATAAAATTTTAAAACTAATTTAAAGTAATTTTTTTACTGCTTCCTTAATTGCTTCTTTATCCAACTTGTATTTTTTTAAAAGGTCTAACATATTACCAGACTCTCCAAAAGTATCTTGAAGACCAATAAATTCAATTCTTGTAGGCTTTGTCTTTGATAAAAATTCACTTATAGCGCTTCCCATACCTCCTATAACTTGATGATCCTCAACAGTAACAATTCCTTCTACCTTACTTATTACTTCTAAAATTCTTTCTTCATCTAGTGGTTTTATAGTATGAACATTTAAAACACAAACCTTAACATCTTTTTCTTCTTTTAATTCTTTTGCAGCTAATAAAGCTTGATAAACTAAATGACCAGTAGCAAAAATAGCAACCTTTGGATTTTCTTCTTTCCAAAAATATTCAATTTTTCCAAATCTAAAAGGTGTTTCTTTAGTGGTAATTATTGGGGTTTTATCTCTAACAAATCTTAAATAAAAAGGCCCGTAAACATCAACTGAATACAAAGTCGCTTTTTCTGCTTCAAAAGCATCACAAGGGGAAATTATTCTTATATTAGGCAAACATCTCATAAGAGCAATATCTTCTAGTGCTTGATGAGTAGCGCCATCAGCTCCAGTTACAATTCCTGCATGATGACCAGCAATTTTAACATTTGAATTATTATAAATAATTGTAGTTCTAATTGTTTCCCAATTTTTCCCCGGAGAAAAAGTAGCATATGAAGAAATAAAAGCAATTTTTCCAGAAACCCCCAACCCACCAGCAATTGCCGCCATATTTTGTTCCGCTACTCCACATTCAATAAATCTCTCAGGCCATTTTTGAGCAAATTTATCGACTCGAGTTGATTCTTTTAAATCAGCAGTTAAAACAACAACTTCTGAATTTTTCTCTCCTAATTTAAGCAAAGCTTCTCCATAACCATCTCTTATAGGCCTTTGATCAACGTCTTTGTCAAAAATTTTAGGATTTAATTTTAATTCTGGATTCAACATAGAAACTAACCTGAAAACTATTAATTGTAAACTAACTTTATCTAAACTTTTAACTTCTATCTTAACAAAAAATTATTATCAGTTATCTAATAAAAAAAATTTTTCATAAAATTTTCTTAACAATTACACCCCCTTCAATATCATCTATTTTAAAACTTTTTGATAAAATAAAATCCCTTATTTTATCAGCTTCTTTCCAATTATTTTTTTTTCTAAAGCTCTCTCTTTTCATAATCATTTTTTTAATTTCAAACGGTATTTTGAAATTTCCTACATTCTTTAATAAATTCAAACCTAAAACTTTATCAACTTCTTGGATAAAAATTTTTTTATATTTTAAAGCCCTGTCTGATCTTAAAACATCCCATAAAGCTGAAATTAATTTAGGGGTATCAAGGTCATTATTTATTATTTTTAAAATTTCTAATTTGATTTTATTTTTAATCTTTTGATAATTTGTTTCCTTTTTAATTTTAAAACTTATTTCCTCGCTTAATAAATATTGTTGAATATTTTTATAGGCTTTATCTGCAGAATCTAAAGATTTAAAGGTAAAATTAAACTCTGAACTGTAATGAGCTGTTAAAATTAAATACTTATAAACTAAAGGATTAAATTTGTTTCTTTCAATATCATCTAAAGTCAAAATATTTCCTAAACTCTTAGACATTTTTTGATTATCAACTAATAAAAAATTAAAATGAATCCAATAATTTACAAATTTTTTTCCGGTAACAGCTTCAGATTGAGCAATTTCATTGTTATGATGAATATCAATATGATCAATACCACCAGTATGAATATCAATAGTTTTTCCTAAGTATTTCATAGCCATAGCTGAACATTCAATATGCCAGCCAGGAAAACCCTTGCCCCAAGGGCTTTGCCACTCCATTTGTCTTTTAACTCCAGAAGGTGAAAATTTCCATAAAGCAAAATCATAAATATTTTTTTTCTCTGGGTTAAATTCTACTCTTTTTCCTGCTATAAGTTTTTTACTTTTTAAATTACCTAATATTCCATAATTTTTAAATTTAGAAGTATCAAAATAAATGCCATCTGAAATTTTATAAGTATATCCCCTTTTTTCAAGAATTTTTATCATCTTAATCATTTCTTTTATATGAGAAGTTGCTCTGGGAAATTTGAAAGGAAATTGAATGTTTAATTTTTTAAGATCTTCCTTAAACAAAGTCTCATATTTTCTGGCAATTTGCCAAGCAGTTTTTTTCTCTTCTTTGGCTTTTTTTTCAATTTTGTCTTCTCCTGTGTCAGCATCAGAAACTAAATGCCCAACATCAGTTATATTAATAATTTGTTTAACTTTAAAACCGTTATACTCCAACATTCTTCTTAAAACATCAGCCATAATATAAGCTCTTAAGTTCCCTAAATGAGCTTTATCATAAACAGTTGGGCCACAATTATACATAGCAACTGTTTTATTTCTTAATGGCTTAAAAACTTCCTTTTTTTTAGTTAAAGTGTTAAATAAATATATTTTAGGCATTGACATCTTAATGATATCTTGATATTTTAATATTATATTTTTTAAATATTTATTAAAATAATTTTTTAATTTAATTAAAAATTTAAATTTTTCCTCTTTTTAAGAAAAACATTAGAATAAATATGCTAAAACAAATAAAAGCAGAAAACAAACAGAAAATACACCACGACTTAACAACAAAAGCCTGAAGATAAAGCAGATAAACAGAAAAAATAAAACCTATGATTATAAGGCTTTTAAGTAAATCTATTAATTTCTGAAAACGAATAAAATAAAAAATAAAAAATAATAATGTCAAGAAAAAAATAGACCCTAATAAAGGAATAGGTAATCCTAAAAATTGAGAATAATTACCTTCTAAAACTTTTTGACAACCATTATTTGCTAGAAAACAAACCAAATTCGAACCATAAAAGTATCCAAAAGTTAAATATAAAGCATTCAAAAACCCCAAAAAACTTAAAATAAACATCAAATATATAACTAAGTTAGAACTATTTTTTAGCATTTTAAATTTTTGATTAATTTGAAAACTAATTTGAATTTAAACCGTCAATTTGCTTTTGTAAAAATTCCTTGAATTCAATATAATTAGAAGGTGGATAAATTCGTTTACCATTGAGAAAAAAAGATGGAGTACCACGAAGATTCATTTTTAAAGCTTCTAAATAGTTCTCTTCAACTTTATTTTTAACTTCTTTAGAAACCAAATCTGTCTTAAACTTATCAATATCTAAGTTTAATAAAACTGCTAAATCAATGATATCTTTTTCTAAATTTCTTGATTGAACTAATTTTGACTGATTTTTAAATATTAAATCAGCCATCTCCCAAAATTTATTTTGTTTACCTGCAGCTTCGGCTGCGTAAGCTAAATCTTTAGATTTCAAATGATTAGGAAGTGGAAAATGCCTAAAAATTATTAAAATTTGATCTTTAAAATCTATTAAAAGCTTATCCAAGAATTGATGATAATAAGCACAAGCTGGGCACTCAAAATCAGAATAATAAACCAAAACTAATTTCGCATCTTTATTACCTAAAGACCAATCATCTGAGTAATCTTGGTTAATTAAATTTAAATTTTGAGAAGGATTATTCTTAACATAAAAAAGTTGATAAACTAACAAAATACCTCCTAAAACAATTAAAATAAAAATAAACCACTCAGAAAAAAAAGTGCGAATTTTTGATTTTCTCATTAGATTCTAAATTTTTTTCTTAATAAAATTATTTTAAATTATATCAAAAAATTATTTTTAAGCTTAAAATTCTTTTTCTAAATCAACTCTCTCTTTAAAATACCTACAAAATTCACAATTAGTTGACGGTTTAGGCAAAATGTTTTTTTCAAGAACACTTCTTATTTCAAAAAGTGTTTTATCAACCCAACCATCGTCACCCTGATATTTTAAAATCTTCAAATCAAATTCCAGTTTACCATCAAAAGCTTTTCTGTCTTTTAAAGCATTGACATATACAAAATAGGATACTTTAGCAACCTTAAATCCATTTTTCCTTAAAAGCCATTGATAAATTTCCACTTCCCTTTTATAAGAATCTTTATAACCTCCGCCATCTAAAGTAATTTCCAAAGACGTACTAGTTGCCTTATAATCTACAACTATCAAATAATTATTTTCATCAATCCAAATATCATCAATTTTCCCACTAATCTCTAAGTTAGTCTCTGGATCATAATATCTAATACCTGAATTTCTCCATTTGGCCAAATCTTTAAAATTAAAAGGAACGGCTTTAATTTTATACTTCTCCATCAAAGGATGAGTTTTATTTTCAGCTCGGTGAATATCAAATTCTTTTTTTAATAAATAATCAACTGCCGCATTTAAAGTAAAAGGGGGTCCTTGTGGTTTTTTAATGCCAACTTTTATGTCTAAATAAAAACAACGAGGACATTGAACAAAATCTTCTATCTTACTTCTACTTAAAGAAATTTTTGAAAAATTTTTAGGCGTTTTTTTCATTTAAATTTTAAAAACTTTGATTAAATTTATTTTTTATCTTAAAAATTTCTTCTTTTACTTTTAAGGGTCTAGGCAAAGAAGATATTTTAAACTTTATTTCTGTTCCAGCAGTTTGGATCAAAATATCACCAAAATTTAATAAATTAGCTAATAAACCTTTAATTTCTATAGTAATATCCTGAATTTTATCTATTTCAAGATCGTTTCTTTCATAATTAAAAAGCCCTTTAGTTTCAATTTGAATAACTCTCTTATTTGTTAAAATTAAGACATTTAAAGAATAAATCATTAGGTTTATAAACAAAGCCAACCATAAAATTGAACAAAAAACAATAAACAAAAACCAAATTAAAGAACTAAATTTTAAATAAAAAACAGATGATGAAAATATTTGAATAATAAAGAAAAGTAAAGATACTAAAAATAGAAAAAAGAAAATTGGCAAATATAAAAATAAAATATGTTTTCTTAAAATCAAGATAGTTTTTTCTTCCTCTAAAATACCTTCAAAAGTATTATTGGATTTGTAAAAAATCTGAAACATTTTTTAAAACCTCTTGCCAATTAACCTGAAAAAAACTAAAAACCATTAAAATAAAAAATAAAAAACTACCGATTAAAAAAATAAAAGATAAAATTTTAGGTTGAACTCCTATGCCAAATCTAATAAAATGATAAAAGATAACAAAAACATAAACTAGCCAAATAACTAAAAATAAAGAAAAAATTAAACTTAACATAAAATTTTTATTAAAATTTCTAAATTAAAATGTCAATTTATAATAATTTTAAACTATTTTTAATATAAAAATTAATAAACAAGCCCGGTTTTTCTTTTAAATAGTAAAATTTTCAAAAATGATTCGTCGACTTTTAATTGAACATTATTATCGTTCAATTTTGATCTCAAAAAATCTAAAATTTCTAAAGAAACTTTCTGATTTGAAGAAAGAATAAGTAAATTATGACCAGAAAGTAGAGATTCTAAAGCGGATTGATTAAAAGAATCGTTTAATCTAAAGGATCTCATACCCAAGCTATCAGTTATTAAAAGGCCATCATATTTTAATTTATTTCTTATAAAATCTACGAAAGAAGAAGATCTCGTAATAGGCTTTTTTCCAAATTCTTCAATAACCAAATGAGCTGTCATTAAGGCAGAAGGATTTGTTTTATTTAAAACTTCTTTAAAAACTTCAATAGAATTACTATAAAATTTTAATTTTTTTTCTTTAAGAATTCTACCATGCGGATCTTCTGATTGTCCAACATAACCTGGAAAATGTTTGGGAACACTTATAATTTTTGCATCTTGATAACCTTTAATCATTGAAACTCCTAAATTTATGGACGTATTCTTATTTTTTTGAAAAGTTCTTTTCCATATAAAATCTTCTTTATCTTCTGAAAAATCTAAAACAGGTGAAAAAACCATATTAATCCCATTTTTTTTCAATTCCCTTCCTCTTCTTAAAGATTCTTTATAAGCCTGACTTAAAGTTTTAAATTTATTTTGAGAAATAGAATTTAAAAATATTAATCTCTCAATATTTCCCTCTTCATCAACTGCTATAAAAGGTTCAGCTACTAATTCTTTTTTGGATTCTTGCTTAATAATTTCTAATATCCTTTTAACTTCTTTCTCATCCTTAAATTTTCCTATTAAATTAAAATTTCCAACCTTATAGTCTCTTATTAACTTGACAATAAAATCTTTATCTGTATTTGGCAAAATATTAAAAATTATCATCTGTCCTAATTTTTCTTCATAACTTATTTCTTTTTCTAACAAAAAATCAAAATTTGCTGTTTGAGCTAACAAAAAAATATTGCTCAAAAATAAAGAAACTATCCAATTTAACATTTTAGTTTACTTTTTGGCTTTAAATTTCTTAATCTGGATCTTCTACTTGATTTTAAAGAAAATCTATGAGCTTCATCCCTTAATTGAATTAAAATATTTTTAGAAGATTCAATAGCTTCCTTTAATTCTTTTTTCATTTTAGGTGGAAAAACTATTTTATCCTTTGCAAGCTTAGAAATTCCTATTAAAGGAATTTTTATCCTATTTTCATTAAAAATCTTTAAAATAAAATTTAACTGAGGACTACCTCCATCAATTAAAATAAGATCTGGATATCTCCATTCAGGGTGTTTCAATCTCCTTAAAATAATTTCTGCTAAGGCTCTTAAATCATCTTGAGGCGGTGCTTCTTTAATTTTAAAAATTCTAAATTTATCTTTTCTTATTTCTCCATTTTCAAAAACAACCATCGAACCATAAGTTTCTTTTCCAAAAAAATGAGAAACATCATAAGCCTCTATCCTCGAAAAATTACAATAGAATATGTCTTTTTGATTTTCAATTAAACTCACATCTTGAATATGTTTTAAAGCAAAAATTTTATTAGGATCTTCTTTTTTTAATTTTTTAATCAACTTTTTTACCTGACCACTTAAAATAAGCTTTAAGTTTTCTATGTTTTTTAAATAATCAGTCTTTGAAATTTTACCAAGGCAAACTCCAGGACATAGACCAACTTGATAATCAAAACAAGGAAAATTTATATTTGGTTTACATAAACTATAAGGAAAAATTTTCCTTATCAATTTTAAAGCAGTTTTAACCAATGAAAGACTTTTATAAGGACCAAAAATATTTTCTGGATTAACGACAATTTTATTTAAATCTTTTCCTCTTAAAATAATAGGTTTAGGAAAATCTTCTTGAGTTATTAAAATATAAACAAATGATTTATCATCCTTATCTTTTATATTATATTTAGGCCAGTGTTTTTTAATCAAAGCTGATTCTAAAAAAATAGCTTCAAGTAAATTAGAAGTTTTATAGATTTTAATATCTCTAGCAAAAAAGATCATCTCCTTTATCCTAAAATCTAAATTTTTTTGAAAATAGTTCGATACTCTATTTTTCAAAGAAGCTGCTCTTCCCACATATAAAACTTTTTTATTCTTATCTAAAAAAAGATAAACACCTGGTGAATTTGGTAACTTTTTAACTTTATCTTTAAAGTTCATTTTTTAAGTAAAATATTTTTTAAGATTTAATTAAGATATCTTTTTAAAAATTTACCTGTATAAGATTTTTCATTCTTGACTATTTCCTCTGGCAATCCACAAGCTACTACATATCCCCCTTTTTCACCTCCTTCTGGTCCTAGATCAATTATATAATCTGCGGATTTTATAATATGCATATTATGTTCAATCACTACTACTGTATTTCCTCTATCAACTAACTTATTTAATACCTCAAGTAAAACCTTAATATCATAATAGTGAAGACCAACTGAAGGTTCGTCTAAAAGATATAAATTTCTTTGTCTTGAAAAATGAGCTAATTCTCTTGCTATCTTAATTCTTTGAGCTTCGCCTCCGGATAAAGTAGTAGCAGATTGACCCAATTGAAGATAGCCCAACCCTACATCTTTTAAAACCTTTAGTTTCTCAGAGATTGTAAAAATATCCTCAAAAAAATCTAAAGCCTCTTCAACAGTCATATCTAAGACATCTGATATGTTTTTACCTTTATATTTAACCTGTAAAGTTTCTCTATTAAATCTTTTCCCTTGACAAACATCGCATTTTATCAAAACTGGTGGTAAAAAATGCATCTCTATAAGATTATAACCAGCTCCTTGACATGCTTCACATCTACCACCTCCTTTTGAAGAAGATACATTAAAAGAAAATCTTGAAGGATTATATCCTCTTGCTCTTGATTCAGGAAGTCTGGAAAAAAAATCTCTAATAGGAGTAAAACAAGAGGTATAAGTTGCGGGATTTGAACGAGGAGTCCTTCCAATAGGAGATTGATCTACTATAATGACTTTATCAATATTTTGATGACCTATAATTTTCTTAACATTAACTAAATCAAAATTTTTATTTTTAATTCTTATCAAGTTTTGATACAAAACATCATAAAGTAAACTTGATTTCCCACTACCTGAAACTCCTGTTATACAAACAATTTTTTTCAAAGGCAAAGTAATGTTTATATTTTTTAAATTATTAGCTTTAGCTCCAATTATTCTAATTTCTCCTTGATTATCTGTTCTTCTTTTTAAAGGAACTTCTATTTTTATTTTTTTTGTCAAGTATTTAAGAGTAAGTGAATCTTTAAATTTATTACTTTTATCATTTAATAAGTCAATAAGATAACCAATTGCCGTAATTTCCCCTCCGTTTTTCCCAGCCAAAGGGCCTAAGTCAACTAAAAAATCAGAAGAAAAAATTGTTCTTTCATCGTGTTCTACTATAATTAAAGTATTATTTTGTTTGTTTAAATTTTTGAGGATTTTAATTAATTTTTCAGTATCTCTTTCATGAAGACCTATTGTAGGTTCATCTAAAACATATAAAGTATCAGAAAGTCCTGAACCAATTTGAGAAGCAAGTCTTATTCTTTGAGCTTCGCCTCCAGATAAAGTTTCTGCTTCTCTTGATAAAGTTAAATAATCTAAACCCACATCTATTAAAAAGCTCAGTCTGTCTATAATTTCTTTTAAGATGTTTTTAGATATAATTTTCTGCCTGTCATTTAGTTTAGACTCATAATCAACAAAAAATTCATAACATTTATCAATAGACAGGTTACAAACCTCCCAAATATTTTTTTTATTTATTTTTATTGACAAAGATTCTTTCTTTAATCTTCTACCTTGACAAACTGAACAAATTTCTTTAGAAAAAATATCAATTTTGCCTAAACCATGACAATTTTCACAAGCTCCATAGGGACTATTAAAAGAAAAAAGTCTTGGCTCTATTTCTGAAAAAGAAAAACCATCCTTAGAGCAACTTCTTAAACTTGACAAAGTAAATTCTATTTTTTGACTATCGTTTTCTTGTGAAAACAAAATAATTGTAACCAAACCCTTTGAGTAATAAAGAGCTGTTTCTATAGCCTCAAATAATCTAGTTTCATCTTCAATTTCAAATTCATCAATTAAAATTTCAATCTTATGAGATTTATATTTTGAAAGAACTATATTTTCAAAAAGAGAAACCATTTCGTTATCTATTCTTGCTTTTTCAAAACCCTCTTCAATAAAATCTTTAAGAAGTTGATAATACTCCCCTTTTCTTCCTAAAACCACGGGGGATAAAATCATAACCTTATTTACTGAATTTTCTTTGACTTTTTCTTTGACAATATCAACCATTTCATCAACCGTTAATTTTTCTATTTTATCTAAACACAACGGACAATAAACCTCTCCTAACCTAGCATATAAAACTCTCAAATAATCGTAAATTTCAGTCAGAGTTCCAACAATAGAACGAGGATTATGAGATAAAGCTTTTTGATCAATTGAAATAGTTGGAGAAAGTCCTGTAATCTCATCAACCTCAGGTTTTTCCATCTGTCCCAAAAATTGACGAGCATAAGGAGAAAGAGATTCTAAGTATCTTCTTTGACCTTCTGCAAAAATAGTATCAAAAGCCAAAGAAGACTTACCACTTCCCGAAACTCCAGTAAAAACAATAATTTTATTTTTAGGCAAAACTAAAGAAATATTTTTTAAATTATGAACTCTTACCCCCTTGATAATTATTTTGTCTTGATTCATTTTTTAAAATTTTTTAATCTAAATCTATTAAAGATTCTATCTTTTTTTCAATACTTTTTGGAATTATTTTAAATTTTTTATTATAGGAAAGTTGAATTTGTCTTCTTCTTTCAACCTCCTTAATGGCTTTTTTAATAGAACCAGTTAAGTTATCCGCATATAAAATAACTTTACCCTTAACATTTCTAGCACATCTACCCATTGTTTGAATAAGAGAAGTTTCACTTCTTAAAAATCCTTCTCTGTCTGTATCTAAAATAGCTACTAAAGTTACTTCAGGCAGGTCAAGTCCTTCTCTTAAAAGATTGACTCCAACTAAAACATTAAATTTGCCTTCTCTAAATTCCTTTAAAATATTAGCTCTTTCTAAAGTTTTGACTTCTGAATGTAAATAAACAGCTTTTATGTTTTTTTCATTTAAATAATCAGCTAAATCTTCGGCCATTTTTTTTGTTAAAACATTAATAATGGCTCTTTCATTTTTTTTAACAATTTTTTGCATTTCTTTTAAAACATCATCTACTTGAGATAAGTTTTTAGACTTATCAAAAACGGGTCTAACTTCTATTTCTGGATCTACAATTCCTGTTGGCCTTACAATCTGCTCAACTATTAAAGAAGACATTTTCCTTTCAAATTCACCAGGAGTAGCTGAAACAAAAATAGTCTGTCCAATTCTTTTTAAAAACTCATCAAACTTTAAAGGTCTGTTATCTAAAGCTGAAGGCAATCTCCAGCCATATTCTACTAATACCATTTTTCTAGACCTATCTCCTTCATACATTCCTCTTATTTGAGGAATAGTTAAATGAGATTCATCAATAATAGTAAAAAAATCGGGTTTATTATTTTTTTTAGGAAAATAAGAAAGTAAAGTATCTGGAGCTTCTCCGGGCAATTTTCCTAAAAGATGTCTTGAATAATTTTCAATGCCGTTACAATATCCTAATGTTTTAAGCATCTCTATGTCCTGCTTAGTTCTTCTTTCTAATCTTTCTTCTTCTAAATACAAATTATTTTTTCTAAAAAATTTAAGTCTATCCTTAAGCTCTTGCAAAATATCTTTAATAGCTTGTTCAATTTGAGGTTGACTTGAAACAAAATGTTTAGGAGGAAAAATAATTATTTCTTTAAGCTCTTGTAAGGTTTTTCTTGAAAAAGGATCAAGAAGTTTAATTTCCTTTATTTTTTGATTTTCTAATCTAATAAAATTAATTACTTCACCTGAAGCAGGCATAATTTCAAAAACATCTCCTCTTACTCTAAAAGAGCCTCTTTTTAAAACAGAAGGAGTTCTTGAAAATTGAATTTTTATTAGATTTTTAATTAAATCCGAACGAGTAAGAGGTTTGTCTATTTCAAGATAAATTGTAGATTGAAAATAATCAACTGGTACTCCTAAATTATAAATACAAGAAACCGAAGCAACAATTATTACGTCGCGTCTAGTCATTAAACTGCTTGTAGCTTTATGTCTTAATTTATCTATTTCTTCATTAATCAAAGCCTCTTTTGCAATATAAGTATCGGTAATTGGCAAATAAGCCTCTGGTTGATAATAATCATAATAAGAAACAAAATAGTTTACTGAGTTATAAGGAAAAAAATTTTTATATTCTCTGTAAAGTTGGGCTGCTAAAGTTTTATTAGGAGCGATAACCAAAACAGGTTTATCAAATTTTGAAATTACATTGGCTATAGTAAAAGTTTTACCAGATCCTGTAACTCCTAATAAAGTTTGAAATCTAAATTCTTTTTTAATTCCATCAACAAGAGCCTTTATAGCTTTTGGTTGATCTCCTTGAGGTTTATATCTTGAAACCAATTTAAAAATCCCCATTTTTATAATTCCTAAAAAAAATTTAATTTTAAAATTAAAATAATAAAAACAATTTTTTAAAAATTTAACTTAAATAGTCTATGTTATGAGGATAACTTTCAACTAGGCCACTTTGACTTATTTTAATAAATTCAGCTTTTTTCCACAATTCTTTTAAATTTTTAGCTCCACAATAAGAAAAACCGGATCTGACACCTTTTTCTAAAGAATCTAAAATATTTTCTACTTTACCAATATAGTTAACAAAACCATAGTTTATTCCCTCATCTATCGGTTGATAATTATTTTCTTCTCCTGTTTTTTTAATTTTATCTTTATAAGCTTCAGAAGAAGACATTCCTCTGTAATTTTTAACTAATTTTCCATTCAAATTAAAAATTCTTCCAGGAGATTCAGATGAACCAGCTAAAAGAAATCCCAACATTACCATATTAGCTCCAGCCGCCAAAGCTTTAACTATATCTCCCGAATTTCTACATCCTCCATCTGCTATAATAGGCTTATTTAAAGCTCCTTGCCTTGCCAATTTAATAGCAGTAATTTGTGGAACTCCTACTCCAGTAACAACTCTGGTTGTACAAACGCTACCAGGGCCAATTCCAACCTTAATTATGTCAGCGCCAGCTTTGACTAAATCCTTTGCCCCTTCTTTAGTTGCTATATTTCCAGCAATTAAAGGAATATCAGGAAATTTATTTTTGACATTTTTAACTGCTTTTAAAGTTTTAGTTAAATGACCATGGGCAACATCTACGCATAAAATATCAACTCCTGCTTTAACTAAAGATTCTGCTCTTTCTAAGTAATCCCCTCTTATGCCTATTGCTGCTCCAACAAGCAACCTACCCTTTTTATCTCTTGAAGCTTTCTTATTAACAGATTTTTTAAAATCTTTTAAAGTTATCAATCCAACAACTTTTCTATTTTTTTGTATAATTGGAATTTTTTCTATTTTAAATTTTTTAAAAATTTTTTCAGCTTCATCAAGAGTTATTTTTTTATAACTAACTATTAGTTTTTCAAATGGAGTCATTAAATCTTTTGCTTTTTTACTTTCGTTATTTTCTAAAAAATAATCCCTTTTTGAAATTAAACCTAAAAGTTTGCCTTCGTCATCAACAACTAAAAAAGTTTGAAAATTATATTCTTCAGCTTTAATTTTTATCTCTTTTAAAGTGGTTAAAGGTGAAATACAAATAGGATTTTCAATTAAATAATTTTGATCTCTTTTAACTTTCTCAATCTCTTTTACTTGAAAATCAATTGAACAAAAACGATGAATAATTCCTAAACCTCCTTTTTCTGCCATAGAAATAGCCATTTCAGATTCAGTTACAGTATCCATAGGAGAAGAAACAAATGGCAAAGATAATTTAATGTTCTTATTAATTTCTACAGATAAATCAATATCAATTCTTGAATATATCTCTGATTTTTGAGGAATTAGTAAAACGTCATCAAAAGAATATCCCTCTTTCATAATAGCTAATTTTAACCTAAAGCAAAACTAAAATTCAACCCTTTTTTATTTTACTAAAAACAACGGTAATTTCTCCTTTAAGTTTTTCACTTTTTAATTTTTTCAATATAGTATTTAAATCTCCTCTTAGATACTGTTCATAAATCTTAGAAATTTCCCTAGCTATAAAAACGTCACAATCTCCAAAGATTTCATATATTAATTTTAAAGTTTTGAAAATTCTTAAAGTATTTTCAAAAAAGATAAAAGTAATATTATCTAATGTTTTAAATCTCTTTAAAAAATTTGACAATCCTTTTTTAGGCAAAAAACCTAAAAATAAAAATCTAGCGGGATTTATACCTGAAGCAACCAACGCTGTCAAAATCGCAGAAGGACCAGGCAAAACTTCAAACTCAAAACTTCTTTCAATACAAGATTTAATCAACTTATAACCTGGATCAGAAATAGCTGGCATACCTGAATCAACAACTAAAACCATATCATTTTGAGATAAAATCCTTAAAATATTTTCTATTTTATCGTTTTCTTTGGGAGAATAATAAGAAATTAATTTTTTATTTTTTATTTTAAAATTTTTTAATAAAATATTGGTTCGTCTGGTATCTTCGCAAATTATCCAATCAACTTTAGATAAAATTTCAATACCTCTTAAGGTTATGTCATTTAAGTTTCCAATAGGTGTTGGTACTATATAAAGTTTGCCCATAGATTAACTAATTAAATATAGAATTTAAATTTTTATTTAAATCTTCTTTAATAAAAATTTCTTTATTTTTCAAATGAATTTTAAAAAAATATTCCAAATATAAACTAGTTATATCATTTTCGTATTCCTCCATGGCTTCCTCTTTCAAATTAAAAACTTCATTTGTTAGATTAAAAACATAAAAATCAAAATTTTTCATTTTTTCTTCGAAGGTTGGTAAATCAGAAGTTGCTATATTTAAAATCTTAGAAAGATTATTAAAGGGAATTAAAAAAGTATAAAATTGAGGTTCTAAATCAGGGTTATTCTTAAAAACTAAATCAACAAACAAAAAGGTTGCTTTATGATCATAATTATAATCATATAAACTATGAGTAATTACAATATTTGGTTTAAATGCTTTAAAAATCTCATCTAAAGAATTAAGTAGATCTTGACCACTATAAAATTTATCATAATTGTAAAAATTAATATGAGATGGCTTATTCTTCAAGCTGAAAGAGTCAATAAATGGTTTTGACCAATTATCAGTTAAAAGTTTCGCTAAATGTTTACTAGGAAAATCTAAAAATATAACTCTATCTTTAGTAATTCCAAGATGTTTTAAAACTTCAAAAGAACTTAAAAATATAGATTTATTTTCTTTTGAAGAAATATTTTTTAAAGATTGATTATCTTTTAAAAAATAGTTAAATAATTTACTTCTTTCTCCATTAGTTAAAACTACAACTAAAACCTCGGCTTTATTTTTAACAGCTTCAGCTAAATAACCACCAGCTCCTATTACTTTGTCATCTGGATGAGCAACTACCAACATAATTCTATCTGTTTCCTTGGGCATAGGCATTAATTGTAAGTAAGAAGAAGAAATTTTATAAGGTTTTAAAATGAAAAATGCTAAAATAGTTATAGCCGCAAAAATTCTAACTTTTTTAAAAAAATATTCTGTCCAGAAAAAAATAGACTCTATCTTTTTTTTAAGATATATTTCATTTTTATATTTTTCTTCTTTTTTAAAATGATAAAGATTTTCCAATTCTACAAAAACAACCTTATATTTCAACTTCTTAGCAAATTTATTCATCAGTATCTCCAAGTTAAATCTGCTTTTTTTAATTTCTGGGAATCTTAAAATAAAATCCCTTCTAACTACTCTTTGACCAGAAATTAAAGGCAAAATTTTTTGACCCAAATCATCTTTTAAAACTCCAATTACCATATCAACTTCTTTTTTAAAAAAGGGATCAATCAATCTTTTTAAATGTTCTTCCTTTAAACTAATTAAATCAGCATCCAAAAGAAGTAAAATCGGATAATTAGCTATTTCTGCTCCTTTAAAAACCGCTCCACCTTTGCCTATATTTTCTTTTAATTCTATTACCTTATCAGCCCCAGCCAATTTTGCTTCTTCAGCTGTTTTATCAATAGAGCCATCCGAAACTACTATTACTTCTGAAATAAGAGAACAAGATTTAACAACTTTAACTACCTTTCCCACTCTGTTTTCTTCATTATAAGCAGGAATAACACAGGAGATTTTATTAAAAAACATCTTTTTTTAAAATTTTTAAGCACAAATGGCAGAAATTTAGATCTAATCAAATTATAATTTTTACAAATAAGGATTTATTTTAATTTTTACAATAAAATCTAATAATAATTATAACACTAATCAAGATATTGCCTTGAAATAACATTAAAAAACCAATTTATCAAAAATTTAAATTTATTTTTAAAAGAAAAAATTTTAAAAAAATAAACAGCTTTCCACAAAAACCAAGCAAAAAACCCAAAAATTTTAACTTTTCCTATACTTCCTAAAGCATAAAAATGACCAATAGAAATTAAATCTCCAGAATGATGATAAACAAATTTTCTTAAAGGTCTATTATTAATCATATTTAAAATATTCAAACAGACTATCCTAGCCTCTTTGGTCGCAACTTGAGCTAATTGGGAAAGAGGTTTTTCGTTTTGAATAAAACAAGCAATATCTCCTAAGGCGAAAACATTTTCATAGTTCTTTAATTGTAAAAACTGATTAACAATTAATCTTCCTTTTTCATCTTTTTCAACTTTACCTAAAATCTCTGGTAAATTCGGAATAATTCCCGCTGTCCAAATAACTGTTTTTGTTTTAATAACTTCACCAGTTTCTAATTTAATAAAATTCTTACCTACTTCACTTACTGATTTTTGAAAATAAATTTCAATTTTTTTATTCCTTAAAATTTCTAAAGCTTTTTGTCTAAACTCATATTGAAATTGGCTAATTAAGTCTTTCGATTTTTCAATTAAAATTATCTTTGCTTTAGAAACTAAATATAAAGAATAAAATTTTTTAAAAATTTTATAAAACAAATCACTCATTTCACCAGCCATTTCAACTCCAGTTGGTCCTCCCCCAACAATAACAAAAGTCAAGTATTCGTTCAACTTTGACGATAAATGATCATTATTTTTTTCTTTTAAATATAAATTTGCCATATCAAACATATTTTTAAAATGTTTTTTTAAAACAATCACATCTTTAATACTTTTAAGATCGTAAGCATATTTTTCTGATCCGGGAATATTATAAAAATTTGTTTTTCCTCCAAGAGCAATAACTAAATAATCATAAGAAATAGATGTTAATTGACCTAAACTAAAATCAGTCTGTTTTAAAATATGGATTTTATTTAAAAATCCTTTCAATGATTCGTTTTTAACTTGTTTTCTAAAATAAATAATTTTTTCATCCAAATCAATCTTTTCGACTTTCCCCCAAATAAACTTATAATTATTGTTTTTAACTACCTTAAAAAGAAGTTCAAGAGAAATATCTACAGGAACTGAACCGGTAGCAATTTCAGGGAAAAGTGGCGTAAATAAAAAATATTGGTGTTCATTTATCAATTCTAACTTTATAGGATTTTGAATTTTATAATTAAAATTTACAAATTTAGACTTATTTAAAGCTTTCTTTAAATAATTTAAAGTATATAATCCACCAAATCCTCCTCCTAAAATAACAATTCTTTTCATTAAAAGATGTTATTAAAAAAATTAAAACTAAAAGCTGATTATAAAATAAAAAATTTAAAAATTAAATTCAGAAATTAAAGTTATCATAGAATTTGCTGTCTATCCTAAAATAATTATTCTGTTTTTAACTTCTTAATTAGTCTCTAAAATTGAATGAGAATAATTTTTTAAAACCTTTTCTAATCTAGACTTATCAAAACCAAGAATAATTTCTGACTCTTGATCATCATAGATAATTTCAGTTACCGGAACTCCAAATTGTCCAGTTTTTTCAATCATTTCTCTGGCAGCGTTTTCGTTAATATCAACTAAAAAGTACTCATATTTTATTTTTCTACTATCTAAATATTCTTTTTCTGAAATACAATAAGGACAAGTAGTACTAGCATAAAGTTTAATTTTTTCAATCTTTCTATAACTGTTTTCAGTGATAACATCTATCAAGTCCTTATAGAAATCTTCTATTTTTAAAAACTCTGGATTGTTTATTAAAGATCCTAAAATTTCTGGATTTAAAATTAAAACCCTTCTAAATTCTACTTCATCTAAAATTGCCAAATAAAAAGGTAAAATTCCAATTAAATCTATATTTATGCCCTTTAAAAATTCAAAAAATTCTTTCTGATAAATGCCTATTAAATAAAAATTATCAAATTCCTTTTCCCCCCAAATTTCTAAATTATTGTTTTTAGCAAAATTTGCTAAATTATTAATTATTTTATCTTTCTCAATCTTAGTTTTTCTTGAATAAGAGATATTCATTTTAAAGCCTAATTAATTTTGTTAAAATCGACTCTATTTTTTCTTTATTGCTTTTATTCTTTTTTAAAAAAAGGCTTAAGTACTGCAAAGATATTTCTTTTGCTAAAGAATCAATTGCTTTTTTAACAGCTAAAATCTGCTGGATAATCTCATCGCAAGACCTTTTATTATCTATCATTTTTTCAATCCCGCTTAACTGACCCTTAATTTTATAAATCCTTCTTTTAATCTCTTCCATACTATACAGTAGTATAGCATATTTTAAAAAATAAATCAATCTCTAGTTAAAAAAATCATTTATAGAACATATATCTTAAACTCTTTTTTAAGGTTTTTTATTATAATATTTATTATACTTATCTTTTCTATCTTTAAAAATGCCAAAAGCTATATTTTTTATTTTCTTAAAAGCAGGATAAGAAATCTCTTCAGCTTCTCTTTGAAATGTTTCATTTTCAAAAACTCTTACTCCTTCAGGTCCTTGCAAAACCCTCGATTGAATTTTTGGATTTTGTTTTGGTTCATCAAAATTAAAATCAAAAATTTTTTCAACAATTACCCCATTTGGTTTCGTTATATTAAATTTAATGACTAATTTTTTTTCCAAAACTTCAACAGCTGTTACTTGAATTATTTCACCAGTGTTTAAATTGTATTTTTTTTCTTTATTTATTTTTTTATTTTCTTCAGAGAAAAAATCAAATTTTAGCTGTTCCATAATTTTAAAAATTTTTATAATTTAAATCATCCAAAATTTCTAACAATCTGTTGTATTTTACAATTCTTTCACCTTGTACTGGTGGGCCAATCTTAAAAAAATCAACCTCAAAACTAATACCTAAGTCAATAATCCAATCATCATTAGTTTCTCCACTTCTATGAGAAAAAATAGTAAACAAGTTATTTTCTTTGGCAAGTTCTATAAATTTAAAAGTTTCTAAAATTGTACCTACTTGATTGGGCTTAACTATAACTCCATCAATTGAATTCTTATCTAAAGCAATCTTAAGTCTTTCAACATTGGTAACCGTCAAATCATCACCAATAACTTTAAATCCTTCTTCTTTCAATTTTGCAAATTTTTCAAACTCATTTTCTTTAAAAGGATCTTCTAAATATCTAACATTTAACTTTTTCAATTTATCATAAATTCTTTCCCAATCAACCAGCTTTGTTATTTGATTTGAAGCAATATCAGCTCCTAACTCGAAATTATTTTTTACTTCTTTTAAATACAAAAATGGCTCATAATTGTCTGAAAAATTAGTACAAAAAGCACCCTCGTCATTTCTACCAAGTGGTTTCGGCAATCTATTTTCTAATTTATCAATAATTTCTAAAATTTTAATCAATAACTCACGAAAATTTATACTTTTTTCTTTAATCAAGTGTCCGTTAATCTGATCAAATCCATTTAAAACAAGCCAGTATTCTTGAAAATCCAAATTATTAAAAGAATGAACTCCTCCTCCAATAAGATTTATAACTAAACCAGGTAAATTAAATTCTTGTTTTTGATATTCTTTTTTCAGATACTGATAAAGCTCTAATCCTTCATTTTTTGCTAAAATTCTTGCAAATACAATTGAAGCACCCAAGGTAAAATTTGCTCCCAACTTTTCTTTATCTTTTCCTCCTTTTTCAATTAAAAAATTATCAAAATCTTTTGAAGTCTTAAAATCTAAAATTTGTATTTCTTTTAAAAAATCTCCCAAATTCTCTTTAATTTTTTGATAACTCAAGTTTATAGCCTCATAACTTCCTTTGCTTTTACCAGAAGGAAGACTGGTTTTTTCTTTTATTCCATCAGCTAACATTTCAACTTCAATTGTCCAATCCCCTCTTGAATCTAAAATTTCATAGACTTTTATATCTTCAATTTTCATTAATTAAATTTTACAATAAAAAAAACTTTTAACTAACAAAATTTTTCTAAAAAAATAATTTACTCTGATGTCTATTAACTTAACATTTTTTTAAAAAAAATATTCTTTTTTAATTTTTTAATTTTTAAGATTTTCTTATATATGATATAATTTTAATTAGAATTCTAAAATAAAGGAGGTAAAAAAAATGAATTTTTCAAGTAAGAAGAAAAATCCTATCAAGAAGATAACATTTATTTTTCTATTCTTGATAGGAACAATATCTTGTCTACTTTTGGGGCTTTATATTATTTCTTTTTTCATATTTGTACTCGGGGACTCTGAATATCCAGGGGATATTGCTTTTATCCCCAAATGGATATTTTTGTTTTGTCCCCTTGTCCCAATTTTTTCTAAAACAAAAGAAGTTGAAGAATTTTTCGAGTACCTAGTTAGAAAAAGTGGCTTTTTAAGCCTATAGACTCATAACAAAAAAAGCATAAGCAAGGTGAGGAAGTTCTTCTCACCTTTTTAATTATTTTTAATAAATATTTTTTTCTTTCAATTTTTTAAACAATAAGAGGATATTTGAAAAATTTATGATACAGAAATGATATAAAAATTTTAAAGAAAGATTTTAAATAAACACTTGACTTTATCTTATTTCTATGATATACTTAACCCTAGCTCTCTAAAAAATTCTAAAAAGGAGAAAAAAAATGGAAGAAGAGAAAATTTCTTTTGTTATGTTCATAAACGACTCAGAAGAAAATTACAGGTACTTCATTTTGATAGGTGATAAACAGATTAGAGGTAACACAGTAGCACAAATAAAGGCCACTGTTAGAGAAATAATGAGAAAGGAAGAAAAAAAGAAAGAAACATAACTTAAAAAAGAAAGAAAAAGGCTTCACCTTTAAAGGCTGAAGCCTTTTTTTTAAAAAAATATGTTAAAATTTTTATTAATAATGGAATCATTTCCCACTACTCATGAAAGTAAAAATATGCATGAAGATAAAAGAATAGAAAAAAAAAGATTTATAGCTACGCCTGTAAATTCAAAGGATAATAAACAACATGTATTTGAAGCAGAATTTGAAATTCTTAAAGATAAAGAAAATCCAAACAAAGAAATTTTAAGAATGGTTCCGGGTACATTAAAAGACTTGGGGCCTGCCTCAGAAAAAGATTTAAAAGAATTTGAAAAAAGAAAAGAAGAAAATATCAAAAGACTAGAATAAATAATTAAGCATGATAAATATTAGAATAAATCTTAAAACCATATCTAAAATATTTAAATGAAAAAAGATATAAAAGAAAATTAACCACCCTTATAAACTACAACTTTATTTTTACCACTTTTTTTAGCTTCATACATAGCTTTATCAGCTTTTTCTATCAAATCTTTTAATTTATTTTCATTGCTATAAGAAGCTACCCCCATACTTAAAGTTACTGGAATTTTTTTATTCCTAAAAACAAAAGAAGTCCTTTCAATAATTTTTCTTAAATCTTCAGCTACTATTTTAGCTGCTTCTAAATTTGCCCCCAACAAAGCTACTACGAATTCTTCTCCTCCTAAACGACCTATTATATCATAATCTCGTAATCTTTTTTTAAGGCAATTAACAACTTTTTTTAGAACATAATCACCTACTTCATGACCATAAGTATCGTTAATTTTCTTAAAATTATCAATATCACAAAAAATAATCGAAAACGGAATGTTATAGCCTATTCTTCTTTCTCTTTCTTTTCTTTTGAAAATGATAGCTTTAAAAATTTTTTCGGTTTTATTAAAGAATCCTCGCCGGTTTAAAATATTTGTCAATTCATCATAATAAGCTAGTTTCTCAAGTTCTTTAATAACTTTTTTCATTTTTTTAATATTTAATTTTAAAATAAATTAAATATTTTAAAATTTTAAATTAAACAATAAAAATATTATATAGTTAAACTTTCCTTAAATAGAAAAATGGAAATTCTGGCAAATTTCATAAATCTTTTAAAAAATCTTCAGATAAAAGATGTAGTAGATACTGCTATATTGAGTTTTATGATTTATTTATTATTGTATATTTTTTATAAATCAAAAATATGGCCTATTTTATTAAGTTTATTAGTTTTTTTAATTATTTATTTAATATCTATTATTTTCAATTTAAATACAACCAAAGTTTTTTTTCAGATATTCTCCAATTTTATTCTAATAATAATCGTTATAATCTTTCAAAAAGAACTTAGAAATCTTTTTGAAAAATTGGGTTTATCAATTCAAAGAAGAAATTTTAATAGAATAAAAATCAAAAATCAGGTTGACAGCTTAATAAAAAGTTTAAAATATCTATCGGAAAATAAAATAGGCGGGCTTATAGTTTTAGAAGGAGAAAAACAGTTGGATTATTTTATCAGTCAAGGCATAACTTTAAATTCAGATATAAATAAAGAAATTTTAATTAGCATTTTCAATAAGAACTCTCCTCTTCATGATGGAGCAGTTATTATAGACAAAAATAAAATAAAAAAAGCAGCTGTTCATTTACCACTAGCAGAAAATTACAATTTTGATATTAAAAAAGGTACAAGGCATAGAGCAGGAGTAGGTATAACAGAAATCTCAGATGCAATCTCTTTAATAGTTTCTGAAGAAACAGGAAGTATCTCTGTAAGCAAAAATGGAAATTTAGATTATAAAGTAGATGAAGATAAGTTAACAAAAATTTTAAACGACTATTATAAAATTGAAAATAAATTTAAAAAAATATTAACTTTAAATTATAAAGATATCTTAATATCTATATTTATAGCTCTATTATCAATTTTAATCTCTTTTTTAATTTGGACTTCTTTAAACTATAATAGAGCAAAAATCCAAAAAATTTTTGAAATACCAATTGAATTTAAGAATTTAAAAGATGATTTAGTTATTAAAGAAATAAATCCTTCAAAAATAAAAATAATAGTTTCTGATTACGAAACAAGCCTCAAGTTTATCAAAGAAGAAGCATTCAAAATAATAATAGATTTAAATGAATTTGAAACAGGAAAACATAGATTAAGTTTAACTCCTGAGCAAGTAATTAATATTCCTAAAACAACTGAAATTATCAATTTTGAACCTAAATTTATAAAATTTTCTATAGTTAAAAAAGAAACTTCAACTGTTCCTCAACAAAATACTCAACCATAAACACAGTAAAAAAAAAATTATTTTTTAAAAATTTGAAAGAAATTCAAGTTAACCATTTTAATCAAATCCTCTAGATTTATTTTTTTGATTTCAGCAACTTTAAAATAAATAAATCTTACAAACTGTGGCTCATTTCTTTTGCCTCTAAAAGGTTCTGGGGCAAGATAAGGAGAATCTGTTTCAATCAAAATTTTGTCTAGTGGAATTTCTTTAACTACTTCAGCTAACTTAGTATTTTTTGATTTAAAAGTAATTATGCCTGAGATTGAAAAATAACCTCCTAAAGTTAAAAATTTTTCCATTTCTGAATAACTCCCATTAAAGGAATGCCAAACAGCTAAAACCTTAAAATTCTTAAGAATCTGATAGACACCCTCAAAAGAATTTCTAATATGAATAAAAACTGGGAAATTATACTCTTCAGCTATAGCTAATTGTTTTTCAAAAAAAATAATTTGTTTATCTTTAAATTTAGAGTCATAAAAATAATCTAAACCTATTTCCCCTATACCTTTAAAATTATAGTTTTTAATTAAAGTTTTTAAATTATTTAAAGAATCATTAAAGTTAAGACTTTTTGTTTCATGAGGATGAATGCCAGCTAAGGGTATTATAGATTTAAATTTATTGGCTAAGTTTATAACTTTTTTTGAAGATTGAATGTTTATACTTGGACAAACTAAATATCTTACTTCATTTTCTAGAGCTTTGTTTATAACTTCTTTTAAATCTTTTCCAAATTCTTCAGAATCTAAATGACAATGAAAATCTATCATTCATTCATTTATTCAATTCTTATTTTTTTAAGTAAAGTTAAAAGCAAATCTCTTATATTTTTTTGAGCTTCATCTTCATTTTTGCTTAAAACAAATTTTTCCCAACTCTGAATTATCTCAGAGTCGTTTATTTCTCTTAAATCATTTTCTAACTCCAATCTTTCTTCTGCCGTAACTTCTTTATTTGTTTTAACAACTTTATCTATAAATTTTTCAGTAAAAACCAAAATCTTTTCATTAGTCTGAAAATTTTTACTCTCTAAAGTTCTAATTTTCTCTCTTAAAGAGAAATTATTTAACAAAGTCAAAATAAATAAAATAAGCAAAACTAAACTAACAAAATATGATAATTTTTGACTATAAATTTTTGAAAGAAAATTGCTTTTTATCATTTTTTGAAATTTATCAACTTTGACCTATTAAAAAATTTGGTTTTTTAGCCTTTCTTTGTTTTTTGAAAAAAAGATATATCCCAATAGAAGCCAAAATTATGATTATTAAAATTAGCCAAAAACTACTAAATAATAAGTTTAAAACGTTAGCTCCACCAATTAAAGCTAATAAACCCATTTGCTGACCAGAAACTTCTCTAGTGGTTAATTTCTTTATTTCTTCATAAAACTCAGGATTAGTAAAATCTTTTAAATTGCCCTCTGTTTTGGTATAGGTTAAAAGTTTAAAATTTCCCCTAAATACCAAAGGTATTTCTTCTTTTTTATCTTCTTGGGTTGTTTTTTTAGTTTCTTCTTTCAAACCCATACCAACAACAATTTTTCGAGGAATTGATGAAATAATATTTTGAGCTGTTTCTCTAGATTTCCTAACTATAGTTGGTAAAGTTGGAGTAGCTTTTATAATTTTTTCTTCTTTTTCTTTTATATAAATTATTCTATCAAAAACAATAGGGGAGGCTCCTACCGAAGAAGTAACAGGGTATCCTCTCGCACTTAAAGAGAAAAATCTAACATAAACAGTATAAACTCCTGATTTGCAATCTTTTATACCCTTGCACAAATCCCATTCTTTTTCTCTTTTATAAGGTTCTTTAATAGCGTCAGAAAAATCTGAAAAATTTGAAATAACCATTTCATATGTATTAAAATCTCCACCATTCAAGGTTAATTTAACTTTTGAATTGTAAGTTATTACTTCATCATTATTTATTAAAACAGAAAAACCATTTCTTGGAGGAATTGGACCACCGATACCACCCGCAGAAAATCCTCCACTTCCAGTCCTTTTAACCTCTGGAGAAGAAATGGTTATGGAAGTACTCTTTGGCTTCCAGCTTGTTCTTACTTCGCAATTTAAACAATTAAAATTAATGTTTTTTAAAACAGAATTAGTAGCTAAACCCGTAAATTTACCATTTTGATCTATTTTAACCTGACTAAAATCAACCCAGCCAATATTTTGACCCCAAGCATATCCAGATAAATTACCCCTGCCATCATTTTTAACACCACCTTTTGAAGGAGATAAATTTATCCAACCAAAATTTTCAACCCAGATATAACCTTCTAATGAACTATCTTTAACCAAAACGTTACAACTTCTACAACCAAAATTTACCCATCCTCCATTATCAGACCAAGCATACTTATATCTTGAATCAATATTTGTCTGGACTTGAGCATTAGCTAACATCAAAAGCCCCAATAAGGAAAATCCAAAAATAATTTTTTTAAATTTAAGATATTTCATCTTTCCCAAAATAAATAAAAATAAATTACCTCTTTTTGTTATCTGATTGCTTTATAGAAATTGTTGTCTGCTTTTTAACACACTCATAATTAATTAATTGGACTTTGTTATTTTCATAAACAACAGGAATTAAACTACAATCTTTAGCTTCGTTGATCAACTGTCTCACCGCTGATGTATAACCCATCATATATCCAGATTCATAAAATCTCAATTTTGTTTTGTTAAACTCATTAAAAGATATATATGAAGCCGAAAAAAATATCCAACCCAACAAAACAAACAATACTAGTCTTTTAACAAATCTGTTTTTACTCATTCTTTTAATTAAAGTTTCTTTAATAACTGTTTCCTCCATTTTTTAAATTTAGATGAAAAAATGATGACAAATAAAAATTTTAATTACTATTTGAAGATGTTTGATTATTAGAACTTTGACTACTGGTTGATAAGTTTTGATTATCAGTTTTTAATAAATTTTCGTTATCTTCCTTATTTTCCCCATCTGAAGTAGAAAAAGAATCATTTTTGTTAGATTCAGAATTATTATCTATTTTTGAAGAATTTTCTGAGAAATTGCTATTTATAAACAAGGAATTTAGATTACCCCCAGATCTAATTAAAATTTCATCTACTTTAATACATCTACCATCTAAAGAACAAATTTCATTTGTAGTAACTTTACCAGCAACTATCTCTTTAAACTTAATCAAAGTATTTTCAAAAAGATTTGTTAAAGCATCAGTTAATTTTACCCATAATCCATGTTTTGCTCCGTCAGACATTTCAGAGTCTATTTTACCTATAACTAAATCATTAATTTTTAAATCCTGTGCTTCTTCAGCTGGTATTTGAAATCCCCCTGTTTTAGCTATATAATGCCAAACATTATTTGCTTTAAAGTACAATCTTCCATTTTTAGAATCAATAGCTAGTAATCCATTGTGGGGTTCGCCAATAAAAACTGAATCATTTATTGGACCATCCACTACTTTAGTTGAAATTCCATCAAATGAAGAATTTATCATTCCTTTAACATCTAAAGTCCAATCAGGATAATCAGTTCCTATACCAATTTTTCCTTTACCATCTCTATCTTGCCTTAAAGTCATAACCGGTAAAAAGTTGGTTGCCCATCTTTCATCATTTTCCTCTATATCTGATCCCCTTGAAGTAGAAAAACCAAATATCATACCACCTTCAACTGTTGAATCATCATCTGTTTTTTCAATAATTAAAGCATCGTTATAAATACCATCCTGAAAATAATTAAAATGTCTTATTCTTAAACCTTCAGAGCCAAAAAAACCTACGTATCTTTTAGAGGAATAATCGCCTACTGGAGGTGAAGGATCAGGAATAATGTTTACTAAGTTGCCTAATTTTACTCTTCCTTTAAAGTAAGCATTTCCTGTTTGACCTTCAATCCAAGCATCAGGAGATGAGGTTGCCGATGAACCAAAGAAAATTTTTCTTAAAGGATTTACACCTACAAAAAGATCTCTATCTATTTCTTGAGAGAAAATCCCTGGAACACCATTAACTGCGCCTATTCTAACTCTTCCAGCTCTTTCTGAATCTTGAAAGTAATTTCTATAACTTTGAGCTTCATAAATTCCTATTTGAGCAAAATTAACAGCACCTATAGAAACCGTCAATCTAGAGGTAGGATTATCATTTCCAATCGAAACCATGCCATCTTTTAAATAAATTCCACTTGAGGTTGACTGCCATAAAAAAGAAACAAAGCAATTAGCTTCTCCCGGCTTACAAGCTGGATCTAAAGTTTCTCCTGGATTATATGGGGAATTAGGAGGAGCAGCTTGAGAAAAAGAATAAAAGATAAATGGAAAAATAAAAAATACTGTTATTTTAATAAAATTTAGGATTTTCATTTTTAAATTTTAATAAAATTAATTTAAAAACTAACCATCTTTTAACTTATCGACCTAATTAATTATTTAGATTTTTATTTAATTTTTTAAAAATTAAATTTTTAAATTAATTTTAACTCGATTATTATATGATTAAACTTTATCATAAAAATATAAAAAAGTCAATAATTGAAAAAGTGGTTTAAAATTAAGCTTTTTTTAAGATTTTTATTTTAAAAATATACTTTTAAAAATAGAAATAATTTTGCTAAAATATAAACTAAAGATGCAAATAATAATTCCCACTAATTCAAAAAGACAAATAATAGATATTACCGATAAAATTGAAAAAATAATTAAAGAAAACAAAGAATCTCAAAAAGGAATTATCAATCTTTTTCTTTTACACACTACCTGCGCCCTTTCAACAGCTGATTTAGATCCTCAAACTGATCTTGATTATTTAGATATTTTAGATAACCTTATTCCCAGGTTAAATTTCCGTCATCCTCATAACCCCTCTCATCTTCCAGATCATTTTCTTTCTCTTCTTATAGGAACATCTCTAAATATTCCCTTTGAAAATAAAAAACTAACTTTAGGAACCTGGCAAAGAATAATTTTAATAGAACTTAATGGACCAAGTAACAGAAAAATAAAAGTCAACATTTTGAATTTATAAAAATAAAATATTTAATTATAGTATTATTAAAATATAATTAAAGTATTATTAAAATTAAGGGATTGAGAAGTTTTCAATCAAAAAGTCGAAATTAATTTAAAAAAGTTTTGTATAAACTAACTTAAATTAAAAAAGTCGAAATTAAAATTTTATTTTTAGAGATGAAAAAAATATTTTTATTAGCTATCTTAACCCTTAATCTTTTTATTCTTTTTACTTTTGCCCAAAATCTAATGTATCAATCCCCTCAGGAAAGCCCCTCACCAAGACCTAAAATGAGACAAAAACTATTAGAGAAAATGACCATTTCTACTACCACTGGAGTTAATCTCGCTACCCCTACTGTTGGTCAAACTTCTACTAGAACTTTAAATAACTACATAAATATAAATGTCGATTTAGAATGCATGAAAAATGCCATTTCTAAAAGAGAAGATTCATTAAAGTCGGCAAGACAAGCTTCTTTTGACAAAATTAATCAGGCTTATGAAGAAAGAAAAAAATCTCTTTTAAACGCTTGGTCACTTCAAAATCCCCAAGAAAGACAGCAGGCTATTAAAAACTCTTGGATAACATTTAGAACCACAGTAAATAAAGTAAGAATTGAGTACAGAAAAAATAGGATAGAAATCTGGCAAAATTTTGTAAATGAAAGAAAAAAATGCGGGGCTTTACCAACTGGAGAAAATCCTGCTGAAGATACTTTAAACTTCTGAAGATACTTTAAACTTAGATCAAAATGATCAAAATTAAAATCTAGGCAAAACCTAAATTTAATTAAAATAATTAAAATAATTAAAATAAAAATAAGGCAATTGAAAATATTTATATTATCTAAATATAAATTTGGGTAAATTATACGAAGAAAATTTAAATATTAATAGAATTTAATGAATTTTTTAGAAGCTATCTTATTAGGAATAATAGAAGGTTTGACAGAATTTTTACCTGTTTCCTCGACTGCTCATTTAATTATTGCCTCAAAATTATTAAATATCCAATCTACTGACTTTATAAAATTCTTTGAAATTTTTATCCAATCAGGAGCAATTTTAGCTATTCTTTTTTTATACTTTGAAAAATTTTTTTCTAATAAAAAAATTATCCTTTTTATTTTAATTTCTTTTACAGTTACTTCTTTAATTGCCATTATATTTTATAAAATCATAAAAAATATTTTTTTTGAGAAGATAGAATTGATTATTTTTAATTTATTCTTGCTAGGGGTTTTGTTTATAATTACAGAGGAATTTATCAAAAGAAAAAAAATCCAACTTAAAAGAACCTTAGAAGATTTATCTGTTAAAGAATCTATTTTAATAGGTTTTTTTCAAGCTTTATCAATTATGCCAGGCATTTCAAGAGCAGGAGCTGTTATTTTAGGAATGATTGTTTTAGGTTACAAAAGACAAGAAACCGTGCTTTATTCATTTTTACTATCAGTCCCAACAATCATTTTTGCCGGTCTTTTCGACTTCTATAAAACAGGTTTAAATCAAATTTACTTATCAAATCAAAATCTATTTTATTTAATTACCGGTTTTATTACCTCTTTTTTATCTGCTCTTTTAGTGGTAAAATGGTTTATAAACTATCTTAAAAAAAATGATTTAAAAATTTTTGGTTATTATAGGATTATATTAGCTATAATACTTTATTTTTTATTTTTTTAAAAAATGACAAATCAAACAAATAAAAAGATTTTTTTAGCCTTTTTAGTAAGCTTTTTATTTTCTAAAATTTCTTTATCTTTTTCTTTTGAAATTCCTTATCAATATCTAATAGACTATAATGACGAAAAATTATTAATCAAAACTAAAAATTTTCAAGAGATAAGCTATTACCTCTGCTTTTTCCAGAATTTAAAATGCGAAAAATATGAAGAAAAAACAAAAATTAAATTATACAATTTAGAAGATAGCAATATCTTATATCCATCTTCAGACTTTAAATATCTTTTAAGCCAAAAAAAAATAAACAACCTTTATCTTACTTATTTACTTAAAAAAAACCAAAATTCCTTAGAAGTTTCCAACATTCTACCTATTAACATCAAAATAAAACAGGCTTATTTTTCAAAAGATAACAAAAAAATAATACTCTTTTCTCAAAGAAAGGTTTTTATTATAGATATTGAATCAAATAAAATAGTTGATGAATTTAAATTAAATTTAAATTTTTCTTTTCTGGCTATTTCACCTTCATTAAAATATCTTTTTTACTATAAACCTGTCACTTTAACTAATCAAAAGCGACAATATTTTATTTTTGATATAGAAAATAGAAAAAGAGAAACTTTTTTAGAAGAAGAAATAAGCTATTGGGATTTATTAACAGAGAACACTAAATTGGCTGAATTTTTAGATGATGAAAATCTAATATTTTTAAGCGACAAAGATAATTATCAAACTCTATATTTGTATAATATATCATCTAACAAAACAGAAAGGTTAATAAATGAGGATTTTATAATTAAAAATTTTAAAATTGTTTCAAGTTCAATTTACTTTATAGGCAATAAAGAAACCAAGCTAAGATGGGATTTGTATTCTTTTAATTTGGAAAATAAAGATATAAAAAAGATTTTAGATAACGTAGCTTATGATTTTAATTTATTTGAAATAAATAACTATTTAGTAATTAAAGAAACAGCTGAAAAACCTCCAACTATAGTCTTATTAAATTTATCAACTTTAGAAAAAAGATATCTAGATATAAACTTAAACCAAGAAAAATTAAAATTAGGTGAGCCTAAAAATCTAGAAGATATTCACTATGTTTTTTTAACTCCGGAAAATTTTGATATAAATCGTCCTGTAAATTTATTAATTTGGCTTCACGGCGGCCCTCATCGACAATCTTCCTTGGGGTATCATCCTTATTTTAGTTATGGAAAGTATGATTATTTATTAGAAAAAATAAGGCAAGAAGGATTTATGATAATTAAATTAGATTATCGCGGAAGTTTTGGTTATGGTCGAGATTTTGCAGATTTAAGGGAAAAAGTTGGAAGTAAAGATGTGGAAAGTGTTATTAAAGTAGTTGAAAATTTAAAAAGTAATTATAGATTAAATAAAATATTTTTAATAGGTAACAGTTATGGCGGTTATCTATCTTTAAAAAGCATTTATGAAAGACCAGATATTTTTGAAGGAGCGATTTCTATAAATGGAGTAACTGATTGGTTTAATTTAATTAAAAAAAACCCTTATTCCATATTTTCAATTCATTTTAACGGAAAACCACAAGATTTAAATTTAAATTTATATAATCAAGCTTCGATTTTTCTAGAAAAAAATAGATTAAAAGACAAAAGTTTTCTTATAATCTATAGTGAGAAAGATAGAACTGTTCCCTCTAAAAACCAAGCTGTTTTATTTAAAAGAGAATATAATGAGATAGCAAAGATTAAATTAATATCATATCCAGATGAAAAACATATTATATCAAATTTAGAAAATTTTAAAGATCTTTGTAAAAACATCTTCGATTTTCTTGATTTAGACAGTCCAAAATGTAATGAAAGTAAATAAAGAAATTAGTATAACCAAAAAATTAATTCTTTGATAATTATTAAAAATAAAAATTTTTAATTAAATCCATTTTTTAAGCTTAAAAATTATAAATAAAACAACCGTTGAAAAAACAGACACTAAAATAACTAATAAATAAGCTGAAGGATTGTTTGCTAAAGGAAGATTAAGATTCATCCCAAAAAAACTTGTTATCATAGTAGGAATAGCAAGTAAAATTGTAAAAAATGTTAAAAGTTTCAAAACTTTGTTAACAGTATTTGTAAAAATACTTTCATAACCTTCTCTAATATTTGCAATATTTCTTATATTAGCATTTGATATCTCTTCAAGTTGTTGAGCTTTTAAAACTAAATCTTCGATCAATTCTCTATCAGGATTAAAAAGTTTTAGATACTCTTGTTTTAAGATACTGTTAAAGACAACTTTAGTAGCTAAAAAAGCATCTAAAAAATCATTAAGAATAATTTCATAACGAATAAGTCTTTTTATTTCTTCATCTTCAACTCTAGAAGTTCCAAAGGCTATTCTTCTAACTTCTTTATTAATCTTTAAAATCAGGCTATTAAAGTTTTCATATATCTCATAAAGAATCTGAATAAAAAGTCTTGTTTTTTGAGTGGTAATAATATTATTTTTATTTTCCAAGATGAACCTTTCTAAAAAATCAATTTTTGATTTTGAAAGAATAAGAAAAAAGTTATTAGAAATAACAACCAATAAAGTAGTAGTAAAAACATCTCTTAATTTAAAAATTGGAGCTCTTAAAAATATATAAATTAGTTCATTCTCTTTTTCAATTCTAGGAATTTCATAAGGATCTAACCCGTCATTTATTAAAATCTCGTTTAATTTTAAATCTTCCTTTAAGAATTTTAATTCATCTTCTTCAGGCTCAAAACAAACTATCAAACACCCTTTTCTAAATTTCGTAATTTTAGTTAAATTTAAATCCTGAATAGATCTATAATAAAAATTAATCATATTTCAATTGTTTACTTTAAAATTTAATTTTAATATCAAATTAAATTTTAATACATATAAATTAAAATTAATAACTTTAGCAATAACTTTAGCTATAAACAAAAAACAAAAAATTATTCTTATTAGATTAGAAAATTAAGAAAGAGGGGGCTCTAAATATGAAAATTTCGTTAAAATTTCATCTTTAAATTTAGCTATTTCATCCATGATCAAGTCTTGAAAATTATCAACTTTATTAACTAAAAAATCTATAGCTTCTTGAGGATTTCGTTCTATCAACTTACTAAAAATCTCGTAATTTTCATCAGAAAGTTCATCTATCACTCTTAAAGTTATTCTTTTATTAACCACTTCAACCATTTTATTTAATAATCTATTCCTCTCCTCTTCTGGTAAATAATTGAGGCCTAATTCTTCTAAAATATTCATTGAGATTAACATTTCTTTGTTAAAGTATTCCATTTTAATTAGTTGGCGGTATCATGCCAGAAAGTACTCCATAATCAATATCCCGCTCTACTACCGCCTTAGGTAATAATCGACCTTGAGCCCATGGCATTTTAGGATTAGTACTTATAACACGTAAAATATAATAATCATTGTTTTCAGGAATGTTCTCAAGAACTAAAGCTACATTGCCACCATGAATACCATTATTAATCCAAGAATAAAGTAGATCTCTATTAAATCTCAAATATCCCATTAATCTATTAAACTTATCCCAATCTAAAATTTCATGTGCTATACCATCCTTAGGCTTCATTAAAATCTCTCCTTTCCCGCCATTAGTAAGTTGATTGATATATTCCTCCCATGATCCTTCAAAATATTTAACAGGGTAAGGTGGTTCTAAGCTTGCAACTCCTTTAGTTTTATCAACAACCTCCGGTAAAGACTCAGCAGCTTTTCTTAATGATTCTTCAATATTCTTATCAATTGGAATTTCTCCGGGTTTGCTGAAAATTTTTGTGGTAATTCTTCCTTCTCGCTGGATTGTTTCTGTTGCTTCTGCGGTACTTAAAGAATAAGAATCTTTAGGATTATCTATAACTTCAAAACGAAGACCTCCGTTTTTAATCAACTTTACTTCATCTCCCGGATGAGTCAAATCTAACTCTGAAATATGAACAAATTTTTCACCAATATAAGCTCCAGAATTAGGATTGCTCCAGGCTTCTCTAAATTCCTTCATGCTTATTTCTTTCTCTTCAACAAAACTATAAGCTGCTTTCCAAGCGCTTCCACCTGGTTGTATAGTTGCAACATATTCCTTTTTATAAACTTCTGTTTTATTTTCAACACTAACTGGTTCTTTAGCTGGTTTTTCGGTTGATGAACTATCAAGAGATGTTTGTGTTTGAGAATCGCCGCTTAAAATTTGATCTCCTTTATCTAAATTTTCACCTGTAACTTGTGGAAATTCTTGGGGGATTTGTTGACCAATCTCTTCCGTTGGATAAGAAAAGAAATTCAAGACTGTTTTAAAAAAATTTTTAGATCCTTCATAGGCTTCTTGGAAAAATCCAGCAGATTTACCTATTAACCAATTAATTGAACCACTGGCTATAAAAGCTCCCCCTGTAACAGCAAGTAACTTTCTAAAACCATCCGCCCTTTCTGCTTTTTTAAGCTTATTTGATAACTCTTCTTCTTGAGCTACTAAATATTGATATAAATTCTCTACCTCTTTTTTTTCAAAATTTATCTCCTCAATTAATAACTTATTTCTTAATTCTCTTAGACGATTATAGCTTTCATAATAAGGATTATCTGAATTTAATAATAAACCATTTTTAAGTGAATTAGCTTCTATAGCTAACATTAAATTATTTGTCGCATCAAGTATTTCTCTTTTTTGATCTTCTGATAAAGCTTCTTGACCTTCTGCTGAAGTTAATTGTCTACTTTCTTCATTTAATTGAGCACTTTTTGCACTTTCTTTATTTAATATTGATGATAAATATTTATAGTCATTGCTTTCCATAAATCTTCGGATTTCTTTCTCAAGTTTTTTTTCTGAGAATCTAGTTAACAGTTCATATATACCTATACCCGAAGATAAACCGGAAAAAGCTCTTCTAGTTAAGTAAAGTCCTACAGCTAAAGTAGGTAAGGTTGAAGCTGTAGCCAAACCTGCACCTAAAAGGCCAAGACCAATTATTGTCCTTAAATTAACTTTAAAGTTTGTTCCAGGTAAAAAGTAAGATTTATTTAAAGCCTTTAAGGCTTTTTCAAATACCCGTCTGAAATTATGCTTTGACTTTTCTTTTTCTTCAATTCTTAAATTAATTAACTTTTCGTCTTCGTCTAAAATTCCGTCTAATTTCTCAGCTAATAAATTCGCCCTTTCTCTATAATAATTTTCTCTAGCTGTCTCATATTCTCTAAGTTTTTGATCATATTCATTTTCACCAGTTTGTTGTCTTCCGAATATCAAAGACAACCATTTTTTTAAACTACCTCGCGCTTTCTCTTGAAACTCTCTTTCAGCTCTAACAAATTCCTCTCTTAAAATTTCTAATTTATCTTCTCCTCTTAATGTTTCTTGACTTTGACCTTCTAATTTTTGTGGCCCTATTTCTGACATTATTTTTAAATTTATTTTGAATTTTTAAAATTTTAAAACCTACATACCAATCCAATTCCTATTTTACCGTCAGTTAACGGCATTATAGAAATTCCACAATCTCCAACCGAAAACTCTATATTAGGTTTAATAGACAGTTTCTTTTTAGAAAAAGCAATTTTTTCAATATGACCACTTAAACCAAACCAATTGTTAGGTTGAAAAGATATACCCTCTTGATCAAACGGATCTTTGCCCCATTTAATTCTTTTTATAGAAGAACCAGATTTTTCAGGATAAGCATAACCACCGTCAACATACGGAGAACCCCTTGGTGGAGAAGGAATATAAAACCAATCTTCAAGAATTCTATCTAAAGGAGGGGGCAGTTTTTTAGGTTTACATCTACTACCACCAATACTACCTCCTCGTAATTCTATTCGCAAAGAAGTAGTAGGTAATTCTATAGGGAAGGTCTCTTTTTCTATCTCTTGTTCTTTTTCTTCTGCTAAAACAAATAAATTTAAAATCCTTAATTTTTTATAATTGATAGTTTCAGAATTATTAAAACTAAAAGAATTGTTAATAAATCTATCTTGAAAGCTGTAATTACTTTCTTTAAGATAAGAAATTTTGTCATACTTTTCAAATATCTTTTTCATTTCATAAAAAACAGTATTAATTTCAGAACTATAATCTTTTAAAATCGAAAATAGTAAATTATTAATTTTGCTAACATCTCTTTTTTTAAAAGCATCCTGAAAATTTGTGGTTAAAAAAACATTTAAAAGATCTTTATGAAGATTATTAATGAAAAAATATTTTGAAATATCAGAGTTAAATTCTTCTGCATAAGATATAATTTCATCTGTTAAATTTTTTTGATCTTCTAGGCTCATCCCGTTTTTAGATAATATATTATAAAAAGGAATAAGACCTTCACCCTTTACTAAAATAGCCATTTCTTCAGGACAAATATCAAGAGTAGTTTTTTTAGGTTGATAAGGAGAAAACCACCTTAAAATATTGCCTAAATATAAATTACTTCTACTTAATATATAGTTATTGAAAAACATCACCGTAATAATAAAAATAACCAACCCTATAAAAAAGAAAATGTATTTTTTATCTATCATTCTTTATTATTAATATTATAGCAAAAAAATTTAAAATCAAATTTTAACTTATAGTAAATAAAATTTAAAATATAAATCTTAGTTTCTTGCTTTTAAAACCCCATAAATTCGCCAATTAAAAAATTTAATTAATTCTATGAGCTTTAAAGAGGACAACTCAAGTATTTATTTATGAAATAAAGCCGGTAATAAAAGCACATTAGTAGTATAACCCCATATATATATAATATATATTTCTTAAAAAACATATGTAAATTGGTAGACTTTTATTTAAGATTTTAATTTTAATTTTTGATTATTTAAGATTTAATTATTTAAAGATAATTATAGCATAAGTCAGGTTTTAAAAATAATCAAATAGATAACTCCGGGTGTTACTTTATATATTTTATCTCTCAGATTGGTAAATTTTTAATTTTCTTTAAAAATTTTCTCTAATATAGAATTAAATAAAATTTCACACCAATTTCTGTCTTGCAAAAATAAAACATTGTTTTCAATATATTCATTTTTTTGTGGATAAGAGACCATTCCTTTCACTAAATCCTTATATTCAGTTTTAGAAATTATAAATGATTCTAAAATTACATTTTTATTATTAAGTTTTTTTTCTAATTCCTTAATTTCTTTACTAAATTGAATTTTTTCATCTTCTAAAGTTTTTGTATAAGATAAACCTTTTGGATCTACAAACACAATAGCTTGAATATCGTTTTTCTTTATCCACATTATAAAATCAGGATAAAATTTTGACCACTGAAGATAAAAACCTAAGCTAGATGGTGAAAAATTTCTTAAAATGTAAACCTCAAAATTTTTATTTTTATTGTTTTTGAAATAATCTCTAATGCCAATAATAAATTCTTTTTCACTCTCTACAAGCCCCTCTGGTAATATCTTATCAATCTTATCTGATTTGATAAGTATTGGCAAAAACATATGTTTATCTATATAAACTCGAGGCAATTCTTCGCTCTCTGTTTTGTATAACTTTTCAAGGTTATTAATTAAACTTTTTATCTTAGCAATGACCTCTTGTTTATCTTTTTTGATTTGAATGATATATTTTGGATTATCTTCGTAAAGAATAGCTGACAACAATTGTTTCTTGTGATCTTCAAGTTTTTTATAGGTAATATGTGAGGTTTCAAAGATTTTAGCTTTTCTTTCATAGAGTTTTTCAATATATTTTTTTATTATTAAAATTGCTAAATCTTCTAACCTTCTCACATCATCTTTGGTTTTTACTTCAAAAAAATTTTCTGGCAATAGTAGTTTAAATTTATCTGATATAAGCAACCCTTTAATCACATTTTCCTCTATTATTAAATTCCAATATCTTTTTAACCGTTTCCATTCATAGATTTCCAACATAATTATTTTCCAATTAAGTAACTCTATTTTATCATCGGGAAAATTTGTTTGTTCTGTTTTAATTTTTGATTTATCTACTTTTAATATTTTCCTTTCTTCTGCTTCATATGTTTCATAAATTGAAATCTTTGGTGTAAGATCAATCGTAAAATAAATTTTATCGTCATATTCCAATTTTAAAACTTGCTTTTCTTCAAATTTTTCGTTGCTGTCTTTGTAAAGAATATTTAACTCTCTCCATTTATCCTCATGTTGTAATTTAATAGGTATTTCTATTGTTTCAAATTCAATCTCTTCCTTTTTTATAGTTTCTAAAAACTTTTTTAAATAATCTGCGTTAATGCTATAAATATTTAATGTTTCAAGACAACGAATCTCACTATCATCTTCGCTTCTTTTAAGAGACATATCTTTACCTTTCAATCTCACACCCCTACCAAACAATTGTATAATTTGCGGACCTTCTCCTCTACCGATATTTAAAAGCCCCATTGAAGATACTCTCCAGGTATCCCATCCTTCTATAAACTTTTTTGATCCAATCAGTATGTTTATTGGAGAGTTTTCTTTATTTATACTCTCAAAAAGTGAGTTTGATATTACATCCTTTTCTACGTTTGTTTTTAATAATTGTTTAAATTTTGATGTATCACCAATGTTTATAACTCCAAAGTAAGTATTTTCTGATAACTTTAAACCAAACTCACCTTCGGCATTTTTTAACTCATAGATATAAAACTTACCCTTACCGTTAAAAACTTTTTTATACAAATCATCAAAATCAATTCTTCCTTTTTTCTTAAAGTACGCAAATTTATCTTTAAAAATATCTTTTCCTTCTTCGTCTTTAATTCCTGTATTCTCTTCAAGAATATCTTCAACTAAATTTTTAAGCCATTCTTCTTTTGTAGCTTTTTCAATAAATTTAACAATTTGAACAACATCTGTAAGTATTTTCTCTTTTTCTCCTATTTCATCTGTCTTTTTCTTCTTAGCGTTTTTCTTGCCAGTAACCGTTGTTCCAACAAAAATCCACAAAGGTTTTTCAATATTATATACCTTTACTTTGTTCTTTTTCTCTTCATATATTAGAAGTTGTTCATAAAAAGACAAAAGATTTGCTACAAACATTATGTCTTTAAATCTTTCTTCTGAAACTTTTAACTTTCCCACATTTAAAACGAAGAAATTCTTTCCATAGTCATCTAAATAAAAATATTTATAAGAGTAATCAAAAATTATTGATTTAGCGTATTCTTTTAAAATTTCATCTTTCTTATTTAAAATCTGTCTAAAAGTAGCACTGTATTCGAACACAAAACCATTTTCTGTTAATTTGTCTCTCAATTTAGCCCATTTTTGTTCTTCCGACTTTTTACCTTTATGCCCTTCATCTACAAAAACAAGATTTTCGCCCTCAAAAATATCAATTAATATTGTTACACCCTTACCTCTTTTTTCTTCAACAAATTTTGTCATTTCAATAATCAAAACTTCATTCGCATTTTTAAAAATTTCGCTATTTAAACTACCAGTATAAAGCTTTGCCGGTATTCCGCTTTTTATTAATTCATCATAATGCTGTTTTGAAAGTCCTTCATTTGGAGTAATAAAAAGGATATTATCTGGAAAAAATAATCTGTAATTGAAAAATTGATAGTAATTTATATGAGCAATAAGAGTTTTTCCCGAGCCGGTTGCCATACAAAAAGCAAGCTTCTTTAAATCGTTTTCAGTAAAGCTTTTAAGAAATTCTTTTATTTCCTCATCTTCATAATCTTGTAGAAATTGATTAAGTTCTGAAATAAATTCAAATTTTCTGTTTTTAAGTCTATCCAATACAATTTCAGTAAAAAGAACCGCAAGGTATTGAAAGTACTTTAACGTAACATTTCCTCTTCTATAGTTTATCCTTTTTACATATTTTTGAATATTTGAATCATATCTTAAAAGTTCTTCTTCTGAAATTTTTCTGTTTGGAAATGAAGATATTAAAACATTTACAAAGTAAGATCTTCCATTACTGTCAATACCTTCTTGAACATCTTTTAGCTTTTGTTGTAAATCTTTAAAATCTCTTACCCCCAAAAGAGAAAGTATATATTTGTTTAGGATGAAATATTTTTCAATTTTCATATTTCCTTTTTATTTTTTCTTCAATATATTCGTTGGGTAAACCACACTCAATTGCTCCTTCAATAACAATTTTACGATATTCATCTGGTTATGGTTCATGTTTGAACCATAAGCAAAGTAATAAATTGTATTCATTTTTTATGATTCCATCCATTTTTTAAATTCTGGCTCTATATATCTTACTTCAACTTGAAACTCACCAAAATCTGGAGTAATAACAGTATTTTCAGGACAGTTTAAATAAACAATCTGTGGTTTCCAATCTTTTAATTCTTTTTTAACAAACTCTTTGTCTTCTCTTACTTCCTCTTCATTATCAGAAAGTTCACGCCAAACAATTGCATAACTTTGCCCTTCTTTTTCTCCTAAAATAAAAAGATAATCTTTGCCATTTCTTTTTCTTTTTTTAATTTTTTTTAACTTTATTCCTAAAAGATAATTAAATGTTTCTGGTATATCAACAATAACTTCTTTAGGCTCTCCAACTTCTGAAAGATTGACTTTAAGTTTGTAGGCAAAAGGATTTTGCATTTTTCCTATGTTTAAAAAGTATGGACTATCTTCGGTTTCAAAATCAAGGAAGTATTTCAGAAGGTAATGGTCTTTTAAAAGTTCCTTTGCTTTTTGATTTTCCTTAAGTTCAATGTTATCTAAGGTGTCTTCGTATTGTTCAAGGATTTGGTATTTGAAAAAGCCACCGCCTTGCCATTTAATTTCTTTTGAAATACCACAAGGTTCATGATTACCTTTTCCTGATAAAACTTCTTTCATTCTCACCAATACTCCTGATGGTCCTTTATCAGTTTTAAACTTGTAAAAATGTTCTCCCATCTCAATTCCAATCCATTTTCTTTTAAGTTTATGTGCTACTGCGGTTGTTGTGCCAATACCGAGGAAAAAGTCCATAACTAAATCGCCTTCGTTGGAGGTGGATTCTATAGCTCTTTTGATAAATATTTCAGAATTTTCAGTTTTAAAATTCCAGTTTCTTGAGTACCCTTGATAATCAATCCAAACATCTTTTAGAGGTTCTTCAAATGTATATAAATACCAAT
>Ga0197142_1000357_pt1 | contig 42078 bp, 35 predicted proteins | sample GBS60_MetaG_FD_148614 | JGI IMG/M metagenome (GOLD analysis project Ga0197142, IMG submission 148614) | Sediment microbial communities from Great Boiling Springs, Gerlach, Nevada, United States - GBS 60_MetaG | ecosystem: Environmental > Aquatic > Thermal springs > Hot (42-90C) > Sediment... | reverse complement strand
GGGGAGTATGTCAACCTAGGATTTGAACAAGAGCAAGCGGGACAGCAGCCTCAATCCCTGGAACGAAGTATGGCCGCCCCTGCCTAAAAAGGCGAGGGATCTCCAGGTCAAAGCGAGGAAGCTAGGCAGCATCTGCTGTCGGCGGGTTGTTGTCTGCAGGGGCGCCAGGCTCTGCCGCAGCTACCGGTTTTGCAGCTGCCTCGGCGGTGGCGACTCGGTTGGTTTTGGGCGAAGCTGCAGCTGCTGTCTGGGAAGCAGAGGCGCGGGCAGCTTTTTCCAGCTCCTGGGCTTCCTGAGTTAACTGCGTCTCAAACTCTCTAGCAGCATCCTGTAGGCTGCGCAAGGTTTTAGCTAGGGCACGACCCACCTCTGGCAGCTTGCGCGGCCCAAACACCAAGAGGGCCACTGCAAAGATAACCAGCATTTCTGGCAGCCCAATGCCCAAGAAATTCATAAGCCGTAGGATCCCTTCGCTTCCCTAGCCTGACATCTTTTTGCCCTTGGCCGCAAGCACCTCCCTCCTGCCAGAGCTCTAGCCGCCCAAGTCAATGGAAGGGGAATGATAAAATTGCGCTATACCCGTTCTATTGGCCTAGGCTCGCCCATGCTCCAAGCCCTCCAGAAACTTTTCGGGGATCCCAACGAACGCAAGATCCGCAAGTACCTGCCTACTGTCAAGCTAATCAACTCGCTGGAGATTGAGATTGCCTCCCTTTCCGATGCAGAGCTGAGGGCCAAGACCACCGAGTTTCGCCAGCGCCTAGACAGAGGAGAGTCCCTCGACGAGCTCCTGCCCGAGGCGTTTGCGGTGGTGCGGGAGGCGGCCAAGCGGGTTCTCAACTTGCGCCACTACGACGTACAGCTCATTGGCGGCATGGTGCTGCATGAGGGCCAAATTGCCGAGATGAAAACGGGGGAGGGAAAAACCCTAGTTGCCACCCTACCTGCCTACCTAAACGGCTTAACCGGGAAGGGGGTTCACATCGTAACTGTCAACGGCTATTTGGCCCGGCGGGATTCGGAGTGGATGGGCCAGGTGCACCGCTTCCTGGGCCTGACGGTTGGCCTGGTGCAAGAGGGCATGTCCACCGCCGAGAAGCGGCGCAGCTACCACTGCGACATTACCTACTGCACCAACAGCGAGTTGGGCTTTGACTACCTGCGGGACAACATGGCCACCGACATCAGAGAGGTGATGCAGCGGCCCTTTAACTACTGCATCATCGACGAGGTGGACTCCATCCTCATCGACGAGGCGCGCACCCCCTTGATTATCTCTGGCCAGATGGCCCGTCCCTCCGAAAAGTACCTCAAGGCGGCCCAGGTGGCGCGGGAGTTGAGGCGGGACGAGCACTACGAGGTGGATGAAAAAGCCCGCAATATCATCCTCACCGACGAAGGTTTTGAAGCTGCTGAGCGCTTACTGGGGGTCTCCGATCTGTTTGATCCCAAGGATCCCTGGGCGCACTTTATCTTTAACGCTGTGAAGGCCAAGGAGCTCTTTATCCGGGATGTCCACTACATCGTCCGCAACCAAGAGGTAGTGATTGTGGACGAGTTCACAGGACGGGTGCTCCCTGGTCGCCGCTGGTCAGATGGACTGCACCAGGCCATTGAAGCCAAAGAGGGGGTGCCCATTCAAAGCGAGAGCCAAACTCTGGCCACCATCACCTACCAAAACCTCTTCCGCCTCTATCCCAAGCTTGCTGGCATGACGGGCACTGCTCGCACGGAGGAGGCGGAGTTTGTCAAAACCTACAACCTCGAAGTTACTGTTATCCCCACTAACCGACCCATTCGCCGCATAGATGCCCCTGACCTGGTGTACAAAACCGAAAACGCTAAGTGGAAAGCGGTGGTTGAGGAAATTGCCTACATGCACGCCCAGGGGCGCCCTGTTTTGGTGGGAACCACCAGCGTGGAAAAATCCGAACGCCTCTCAGCCATGCTTAAGGAAAGGGGGATCCCCCACAACCTCCTCAACGCCAAGCCGGAGAACGTGGAGCGGGAGGCGGAGATCATTGCCCAGGCGGGGCGCAAAGGTGCTGTAACCATTGCTACTAATATGGCTGGGCGGGGCACGGACATCATCCTGGGTGGCAACGCAGAATACATGGCCCGCCTCAAGCTACGGGAACGGCTAATGCCCAAACTGGCGCAGCTGGATCCCGACGACCCCCTGGGATCTGTCCCCATGGTGAGCCGCGGCGGCGGTCAGGGGTTTGGCTCAGCCTCACCCAAGCCGAAAAAATCCTGGACGGTGGTCTCTCCCAACTTTTACCCCTGTGAGCTGTCACCCCGCACTAGCCAGGCCCTGGACGAGGTGGTGGCGGCTGCAGTGGCCAAGTACGGCTTAAACCGCCTGCCGGAGCTGGTGGTGGAAGATCTCATCGCAGTGGCCTCGGAGAAGGCACCCGTGCAGGATCCACTGATTTTGCAACTGCGGGAGGTCTACAACAGCATCAAGGCCGAGTACGAAAAGGTCACGGAGGCCGAGCACGAGGAGGTGGTGCGGCTGGGGGGCTTGCATGTCATTGGTACGGAGCGCCACGAATCCCGACGGATTGACAACCAGCTGCGGGGCCGCGCTGGACGGCAAGGAGACCCCGGCTCCTCGCGGTTTTTCCTCAGCCTGGAGGACAACCTGCTCAAGATCTTCGGCGGCGAGCGGGTGGCCAAGCTCATGGACATGTTCCGGGTAGATGAAGACATGCCCATTGAGCACCCCCTCCTGTCGAAGAGCTTGGAGAATGCCCAGCGCAAGGTGGAAGTGTACTACTTTGACCTGCGCAAACAGGTATTCGAGTATGACGAGGTTCTCAACAACCAGCGGCGGGCTATCTACTCGGAGCGGCGACGCATCCTGGAAGGGGAGAACCTCAAAACCAAGATCCTCGACTACGTGCGCAAGACCGTTGAGGAGATCGTGCAGGCCCACGTCAACCCTGAGCTGCCCCCAGAAGAGTGGGAAATTGACAAGCTAACCGCCAAGATGCAGGAGTTCATCCCCCTGCTCAAGGAAAACCTCAAGGTCGAGGACTTACGAGATCTCTCCTACCAGGAAATTCTCGACTACCTGATTAAACAGGCGGAGCTGGCCTACGAGGCCAAAGAGGCTTTCTTGGATACGTTTGAGCCAGGCCTGATGCGGAAGGCGGAGCGCTTCTTCCTGCTGCAGCAGGTGGATACCCTCTGGCGGGAGCACCTGCAGCAGATGGAGGCCCTGCGGGAAGCGGTGGGCCTGCGCGGCTATGGCCAACGGGATCCCCTCATCGAATACAAAAACGAGGGCTACGAACTCTTCCTCGAGATGCTGGACAATATCCGCCGCAACACGGTGTACAACCTATTTGTCTTTACCCCTCAAATTGTCCAGATGCCCCAGGCAGCACCCGTGCAAGCAGTGGCCACCGGTTCCAATACGGGCCAGGTGGTAGAGGCCGATTTTACCCACGAATAGGCAATGCCACGTAACCTCAGTCTTCCTTGGCAAGAAGAGGGAGGTAGGCTTCAACGGGAGACAGACTGCATCTAGGCAGGGGATCAAGGCCGCTTTTCAAAGTCCAAATCCGGCAGGGGTAGATTGGCAGAGCTGCTCCCTTGGCCAGTGAGCAGGGCTAGGCGGCGGGAGATCTCGTCGTCGAGGGCCATTTCGTCAAGTTGGGCGGCAAGTTGCTCGCTGCGATCCTCGGAGAGCTCGCTGAGGGCGTGAGCCTTGAGCTGGCGAGCCTGGATGGCGTTTTTGGCCGCCTCAAATTGGGACTTAGCCGAGTCGATGCTGTAGGCGTTGTTAACGCGGGTCATCTGCTCAATAGCTTTGTTCACCTCGTAGATGTCCTTGAGGTTGCTCAGCTCGCTCTTGTAGATAGCCAGCCGCTCTTTTTCTCGGGCCAGCTTTTCCTTGGCAGCCTTGACATAGCGCTCAGCAGTTTCCACTTGTTCTTTGAGCGGGCCAAGAGCCGCCTCAATGCGCAGGGCTTGGGCCATAGCTAGGCGAGCGGCCTCCTGATCTCCCCGCTGCATGGCCAGGCGAGCCTTGTTCTCCAGCGCTTGGTACTCCCGCACCTTTTGCATGTACTTTTGCTCGGCCCGCTGGTAGGCAGCTACCTGGGTGGCGACGGCTTCAGTAAGCCGCTGCACGGTCTCCTGCATGGTTCGCAGCGATTCTTCGGCCACCGCCACTGCCTCTGCACCGCCTTTTTCCACTGGGAGCCCCCACAGCCAGTTCCACGTGCCGACGATGAGGCTACCGGCCCGCTGACCAAAAATGCCGTAGATAAGCTTGCGCACGCCCATAGCTTGCCCCTTGCCAATAGCTGACTTCACTTTATTCAATTTCTTCTGGAACTGGGAAGATACCGGTGTAGGGCAGACGGACAAAGTCTAATCCTCGCTCCCGCAGAGCTGGAATTAAGCGGCACACGACCTCGGCCACCTGGGATCCCCCCTGGACGCCGTCGTGGAGCACAATCAGAGAGCCAGGCCGCACTTGGGCCAGCACTCGCTCCACCACCACTGCAACCGGCGGCTCTAGCCAATCTTCGGGCACCACGGTCCACATCACTGGAAAAAATCCCCAGCGATGCAGCTCCACCAGTGTCTGCGGCCAAAACAGGCCGTTAGGGGGGCGCACAGCCCGATATTCTTCTGGGATCCCACCGCAGGCAGCCACCAGGGCGGCTTGGCTGCGCCGCAAGCTGCTATGCAATTCGCTGCGGCTGAGCTGGGTAAAGGAGCGGTGCTGCCAGCCGTGCAGACCAATGCCATGACCCTGTTGGCGAATTTGCCGCACCAGGTGAGGCCAGCGCTGCACCCGTTCCCCCAACACAAAGAAGGTGGCCGGCACCTGAAACTCCTGCAAAACCCGTAAGAGAGCTGGCGTGTGCTGCGGGTGGGGGCCGTCGTCAAAGGTAAGGGCCACCTGCTGCTGCTTAGGATGCGGGGGCAGCTCCCAGAGAGCCTCCGGGAAAAGAGTCTTCAGGCTCCGGTGCAGGAGGGGGTAGAGGGCGGGGGGGAGCATCTGCGGCGGCGAAAAGAGCAGGGGCCGGGATCCCATCACTTTTTGGATTGCGCTTGGCCGCGCCGTCCCTTGTCAACTTTCCAGAGAACCGCGTGTTACCCCTAGCTGGCTGTGGAGCTTCAGCTGGCGCCACAGTTGAGAGCCGCTCATCTGGCCCTGAAGGAGTTGCTGGTAACAACGCAGAGTTTGTTGGATCTCCGCAGGAGACTCCTGGAGGAACTCGATGCGCAGATAGCGCAGCCCCAGATCCAGCAGTTTTTGCACATATTCGGCCCCAGTTTGGGCTTTGCCATTGTAGAGGGTGTTGCGGCAGCCAGCGTCAGCTTTCAAAATGTGCTCAACATTAGCCCTGTCCCTTAGCTTTACCTCGTGTTTTTCGCAGGGGCGGCCACAATTGGTGTAATCCGTGCCGCTCGACAAAAAGGCGCAGAAGACGCAGTGCTCCATGTGAAACAGGGGCATGTGCTGGTGGATGGTAACCTCGTACCAGTGGGCGGGGCCAGCTTGCAGCAGGGATCCCAGTTGCTCGTGGTTGAGGTCATAGGAGGCCGTCAGGCGCTCCAAGGGGTAGCGGCTTTTGAAATAGTGGGCAGTGATGGGGTTAGCCACGTTCAAGGAAAAATCGCCGATGCAGCGCTGGTTGGCAAAAAAGCGCAGGTGGTCGTAGTTGCGCACCAGATAGCCATCGGCTCCTGCTGCCAACACCTGTTTGAGGATCCAGCTTTCTCCCGGCTTGGTAATGCGGGGTGGGGCCACCCACAGCTCCACCTCGGGGTGGGCAGCTTTGGTAGCGCGGATAACTTCCCGGTAGCGGCGGGGATCCTCAAACTCTAGGTAGATCTGGCGGATGCCGCAGGCAATCACTGCCAGCAACTGCTCCGGCTCCCGCACCAGCACCACCAGCTGGGGCGATCCCGGCTCGGCTTGCTCTGGGGGGGGCAGCAGGTCCTGCCAGCGGGCGTTAGGGTTCAGGTGCCAGCGGCGGGGCCGAGCTCGCAGCGCCTGCAGCTGCTCCACGGCTTGGCGCCGCATTTGGTTGAGGACGCTCACCGGCAGCATCACTTCCCCCTTCAGGGCATTGTGCAGGGATCCCAGGCGAAAGGGCGTGCCCCCCAGCCGGCCCAGTTGCTGCTGCAGCTTCTCGTCGGTGAGGGGCTGCCGATAGGCAGGCTGCAAGGGCACGGGGGAGTCCACCTGTACCACGTGGCCCTCTTCGTCGCGCAAAATCAGCGTCAGGGGCAGGCCAGCCTGGCCGTGGACTTCCAGGTGAACGGGGCGTCGGAAGCGGGGCTGATCCCCGGCGTAGCTCTGGCGCAGGCGTTTCTCCAGCTCTGGGTCACTGGTTTTCCAGAGGCGATCCCCCACCCGTAGGCGTTTGCAGTCAATTGCCCCCGGAGCAAAGCTCAGCCAGGCCAACCCCTGCTGCTCTTGCACACGGTAGACCCGCCCCCCCTGCTCCGGCAGCTCCGGCTCCCCCTGGTCAAACACCACACCATCCCCCACCTTGAGGGGTGCCTCTAGGCGCACCCCCACCTGCTCCCCTTGGATCCCCACCACCTGTCCTAGATAAACTCCCCGCTTTTTGCCAAAACGGGCATGCACCAGCTCTTGGTTGTTGATACCCCGCAGCCAGCCGGTATACAGCCCGCGGGAAAAGCTCATCTCCAGCTCATACCACTCCTGAGCTGAGGGCTGCCACGCCTGCCCTGCCCCCAAGGCGTCTAAGGCCCGCCGATAGATGCGCGTTACATTGGCTACATATTCCGGCGATTTCAGGCGGCCCTCAATTTTCAAGCAGTGGATCCCTAGCTTGACCAGCTCCGGCAGCACCTCCAACCCCGCCAGATCCTGGGGGCTAAGCAGATACCGCTTCTCCCCGAGATCACGCCGGATCCCGTCCACTACCAACTCATAGGGCAGGCGGCAGGCCTGGGCACACTCCCCGCGGTTGGCCGAGCGTCTCCCCAGGGCCTCGCTGGTTAGACATTGCCCCGAATAGGCCACGCACAAAGACCCATGCACGAAGACCTCCAAAGCAATGGGGGATCCCTTCTCCTCCAGATGAGCGCGGATCTTGGCTATTTCCTTGAGGGAACACTCCCGCGCCAGCACCACCACCTCACAGCCCAGCTCGGCGGCAAACTCAGCTCCCACGCCACTGGTAATGGTCATCTGCGTCGAGGCGTGGAGGGGGAGATCAGGAGAAAGATGCCGAACCAGCCGCGCAATGCCAACATCCTGCACAATGACAGCGTCTACCCCTGCTGCCGTCATGGCGCGGATGTACCGTTCCGCCTCCTCCAGCTCCTCTGGGAAGACCAAAGTATTCAAGGTTACATAGCCCCGTACCCCGCGCTGGTGCAGCCAGGCCATCAGCTCCGGTAAATCCGCCTCCGTGAAGTTACGGGCGCGCAGGCGGGCGTTGAACCGTTCCAGTCCAAAGTAGATGGCATCGGCGCCGTTTTCCACAGCCGCCTTGGCACACTCCCAATCCCCTGCCGGTGCCAGCAGTAGGGGCAGCCGAGTTGGCAAAGACCGGTCTCCGCGGCCACCGGTTGGCCCCCCATCTCTTGCAACAGGTGTCATAGGAAAAAACCTGCCAGAACAAGGGATCCTTATCCTAATTCAAAAGCAAAAACCTCCAGGAAGGATCCCCCTGGCTTTTGGGCAGGAGCAGGTCCTGCGAGGGTTCGACCCCTATCTTTGGCCTGGCTGCTTTTGAGGGAAAGCAGGGGGCAGATCCAAGGCTGGGTTTTCCAGCCGCGTCAGCTCCCAGCGATAGGGACGCCGCTGCCAGTGCACCAGGAAGGGCTGCTCCCGCGTCCAGTTGGCCAGGGGGCCGCCCGCTCCCTCGATCACAAACCAGAAGGTGGCCTGGCCCTGACGATGGGGATCCCTTGGTTCAGGCTGCACCTGGATTGCTTGGGGCTGGAGACGCAGGTGCCAAAATTGGCTGAAGATCTCACGGCTGTAGGCCAGGGCCTGCTGTTTATCCAAGCCCCAACCATCGCGGTAGCTCTCAGCCACCAAGTTCTCCACCTGGGCCCAGTCCCGCCCTTCGATAGCTTGCAGGAGCCTTTGCGTATGGACGCGGATCTGGCGCTCAGGCGGAAATGGAGTGCCAGAAGGCAACCCCTGCGCTGGCCAGGACGACGGCTCCCCCCACCGCCCAGCGCAGCGGAAGGGGGGCAGAGAGGAAGACACAGGTTTGAAGAGAGCTAGAAGAATGCCATCTCTAGCTTAAAGAGTTTGGATGTGAGAAGATAGCGCTACGCGCCGCCAAACAAGTTTTGGCTCTGGAAGCCGGGGCAAGCTCTTGCTCCTGACGCCAATGACTATGACCAAACCCACTGACCGCCTGCTGCTGGAGTTTGAGCAGCCTGTTGCTGCTCTAGAACAGCGTATCCAGGAAATTCGGGCCTTGGCCGAAGAAAACGACATCGACGCCTCCGAGCAGATTCGCCAGTTGGAGGCCAAAGCTGAGGAGCTGCGCCGCGAGATTTTCAGCCATCTGACGCCGGTGGAACGGCTGCAGGTAGCTCGACATCCCCGCCGTCCCACCACCTTGGACTATGTGCAGACCATCTGCGACGACTGGTTTGAGCTGCACGGGGATCGCCACGGCCAAGACGATCCGGCCATTGTCGGGGGCCTAGCCAAGCTGGGGGATCAGCCGGTGATGATCCTCGGCCACCAAAAGGGCCGCGACACCAAAGACAACATCCACCGCAACTTCGGCATGCCCAATCCTGCTGGCTACCGCAAGGCCCTGCGGCTGATGGAACATGCCCACCGCTTTGGCCTGCCGCTGTTGACCTTCATCGACACGCCGGGGGCCTACCCAGGGGTTAAGGCAGAGGCTGAGGGTCAGGGGGAGGCCATTGCCACCAACCTGCAGACTCTGTTTCGGCTGGAGATCCCCATCATCTGCACTGTGATTGGCGAAGGGGGATCCGGGGGAGCTTTGGCCATTGGAGTGGGCAACCGCGTCTTGATGTTTGAACATGCGGTCTATTCGGTAATCTCGCCGGAGGGCTGTGCCGCCATCCTTTGGAAAGATGCCAAAAAAGCCCCCCAGGCGGCAGCCGCCCTGCGCATCACTGCCCAGGATCTGTTGCAACTGGAAGTCATTGATGAGATCCTGCCAGAGCCGGTTGGCGGCGCCCACCGTGCCCCTCTGGAGGCTGCTCAAACCCTCAAAGAGGCTCTTCTAAGGCATCTCAGGGAACTTTCTAGGCTCAGCGGGCGGGAGTTGCGGGAAGAGCGCTACCAAAAGTTTCGCCGCATGGGAGCTTTTCTGGAGTTGGCCCAGGGGAGTTAGACCGGCGGGCTTTCCAGTCTGCCTCCCGGCTGGCTTAGCAGGTGCAGGGGGAGCTCTCCCCAGTGGAACTGGCTCTGCTACGAAAAATTACAGTTCCTAGCCAGTTCTAAGGTCAAAGATTAAGTCAATGGTAGATTCAAAGTGCTGCGCGTCATCAACTGCAAGCGCGGCCTAAACACCACCAACCACAACAAGAAGGGAGGCTATGGCTGTGATGCAAGGCGATCCCCGGCAAGGAGCCAAGCTGCCCCTGTTCGGGGGATCTACTGGAGGGCTGTTAAGCGCAGCCGAAACCGAAGAAAAATACGTAATCACCTGGACCGGCAAGCCAGGGCAAGTGTTTGAAATGCCCACCGGCGGGGCAGCTGAGATGGTGGAGGGCAAAAACTATCTCACCTTTGCCCGCAAGGAGCAGTGCCTAGCGCTGGGGGCCCAGCTGCGCTCTGAATACAAAATCAACGACTACCAGATCTTCCGCATTCCGGCCGGGGGAGAGCCGGAGCTGGTGCATCCCAAAGATGGCGTCTTCCCCGAAAAAGTCAACGAGGGGCGCCAGCCCATTGGCAAGGTGGATCACAGTATCGGCAAAAACCGCGAGCCAGTTACTTACAAGTTCACCAACGGCAAACCCTGGGACTAATTCCAGCAACCTTTGTCCCCTCCCCTCCCCTGAGCTGGGCAGGGGATTTCTATCCGCAGCGGGTTTTGGAGCCGCTAGCCGTTCCCCCTGCCTACCTGGGGCAAAAAAGCTCCGGCTTACCCAGCGCCGGAGCTGCATCCCCAGAGTCCCTGAGGCGTTTACTTGGCAATCGCCGCAAAGAACTCCTTGGATTTGACTGGGTCGGGCTTCAGGGTTCTCTGACCAGGCTGCCAGTTGGCCGGGCAAACTTCATCGGGGTGAGACTGGACATACTGAATAGCCTGCAGGGTGCGCAGGGTTTCATCCACACTGCGGCCAAAAGCCAAGTTGTTGATGGTAGCGTGCTGGATGATCCCTTCCTTGTCGATGATAAACAGGCCGCGCAGCGCCACTCCTGTGGCAGGGTCCAGAACATTGTAGGCGGCGCTGATTTCTTTTTTCAGGTCGGAGACCAGCGGATACCTTAGCTCGCCCACCCCGCCAGCTTTGCGCTCAGTTTGGATCCAGGCCAGGTGAGAGTACTCGCTATCCACCGAGACGCCGAGGATCTCCGTGTCCAGCTTGGCAAACTCGTCGTAGCGATCGCTAAAAGCCGTGATCTCGGTTGGGCAGACGAAGGTGAAGTCTAAGGGGTAGAAAAACAGCACCACGTATTTCTTGCCCCTGTAGTCGGAGAGCCTTATCGTCTTAAATTCCATGTCGTAGACGGCAGTGGCCGAAAAATCGGGAGCGGGCTGGCCTACCCGCAGACATCCTTGCTGAGACATAGGTTGACCCTCCTTCCGGTAAGGTGCAAATGTAAACTAAGGCTAAGATACCATACTCATAATGAGTTTGTCTTACCGGTCGGGCAAGCTAAAGCAACCCCTTCACACAGCATCTGCCAGAGTATTCCGAGGGGGCAGGCAGGGGTGGGCTTCGGCTTCAGGAAGCGAAGAATCCAGCAACCAGCGACAGGGGCGGCGCTCTTCCAAGATGGTGGTGGCGCAGCAGCAGCTGTAAACTTCTAGGTAGTCGTCGGGTTCTGCCTCGAAAATGGCATACTGGCCGGGGAAGAGGGTGCGCTCCCAGTGGCCAGGGATGGTCCGGATTACTTGAACCTGCTCAGAGCGGTTGACAAAAATGTATCTTTTCATTGCTTTTTTTAATTCCCTTAAGAAAAACTTATTGCCTTTAAAACAGGCTATCATCCCTGATCCCCGGCCGACAATAGCCAACACTTGGGACGGGGATCGCTCTTTGCGCTTGGCTTTTGGCCATTTCTTCCCTCAGGTTAGGGAAGCGGGTCTCGAGAAGAAGCCTACCCTGGTAAACTGGGGGAGAGTCTGCTGAAGTTGGCCTTCATCGTTCCGAAAGACCAAGGGGGGCATACCGTGGACAAGAAGTTGGGGCTCGAGATCATTGAAGTGGTGGAACAGGCTGCCATTGCCGCCGCCCGCTGGATGGGCAAGGGGGACAACAAGGCCGCTGACCAGGCAGCGGTGGAGGCTATGCGGGAGAAATTAAATCAGATCCCCATGCGCGGTCGAATTGTCATTGGGGAGGGAACCCGCGATGAGGCCCCCATGCTCTACATCGGGGAAGAGGTGGGCCTCTGTACCCGCCCGGACGCCGAGCAGTTCTACCGCGCGGAAGAGCTAGTGGAGATTGATATTGCTGTGGATCCCTGCGAGGGCACTAACCTGGTGGCCAAAGGCCAGAACGGCTCTATGGCTGTGCTGGCCATTTCCGAGAAAGGTGGCCTTCTCAACGCCCCCGACATCTACATGCAAAAACTTGCGGCCCCGCCCCAGGCCAAGGGCAAAGTCCACCTTGACTATCCGCCAGAAAAGAATCTCAAGATCATTGCCGAAAGCCTGGGTCGGGAGGTGGCGGATCTAACCGTGGTGGTTATGGATCGCAAGCGCCACGTCGATCTCATTCGCCAGATCCGCGAGGCGGGGGCACGAGTAAAGTTAATTACCGATGGCGACCTCTCGGCAGCCCTTTCGGTGGCCTTCAACGGCACGGGTATCCATGCCCTGATGGGGATCGGAGCAGCTCCTGAGGGAGTGATCTCAGCAGCAGCCCTGCGCTGCCTAGGCGCTCACTTCCAAGGGCGGCTAATCTACGATCCCGAAGTGGTGCAGGCGGGCACCTACCTGCCACCGGTAGAAGAGACTCGGCGAGAGCTGAAAGAAAAGGGCATTGAGGATCCCGATAAGGTATGGGAGTGTGAGGAGCTAGCCAGTGGCAAAGAGCTGCTCTTTGCCGCCACCGGTATCACTGATGGGGATCTAGTGCGGGGCGTGCGCTTCTTCGGGGGTGGGGCTCGCACGGAAACGCTGGTGATTTCTAGCCAATCCCGCACGGTGCGCTTTGTGGATACCATCCACCTGAAGGAAGGCGAGCACCCCCCTGCCCTACAACTGCGCTGAGGTCTCCTCTAGTGGATCTTCGTGATAAGGGCGGCTTTCCCCTGGGAAGGTCGCCCTTTTGCCTGGGAGAACGTTAAAAAATCTATCAAGGCCGACCCGGAAAAAACGTAATAACTCTTCAGCAAAATTCGGCAAAACCGATCCGATACTGGTCTTAGGGTTTAGGTAGGCTGAGAAAAGTTACCTAAGCTTGCCGCAGCCAAGACAGGTAAGACGCTTTGCTTGGGTTTGAGGCTGCTTTTGTTTGCGGGCGAATTTTTCCTTTGTTTGGAGATTTAATAATCGTTGGTCTAGAGACAACGGAGAGGCATGTTTATCGCGGTTGTCGGTCTTAGCCATCGCACAGCTCCTGTGGAGATCCGGGAGCGCCTCAGTATCGCGGACGCGGAGGTGGGAGGGAGGATCCAGCAGCTCCGTGCCTACCCCCACATTGAGGAAGCAGCAATCCTCAGCACCTGTAACCGGCTGGAGGTCTACATCGTTACCCCAGAAACAGAAAGTGGAGTGCGGCAGACGATGCAGTTTTTGGCGGAGGCAAAGGGGATCCCCCTGCCCCAGCTGCGTCCCCACCTGTTTACCCTGCTCTACCAAGATGCGGTGACCCACTTGATGCGGGTGGCTGCCGGGCTGGAGAGCTTGGTGTTGGGGGAAGGGCAGATCCTGTCGCAAGTGAAAAAAGCACAGCAACTGGGCCAGGCCTGCAACGGCATGGATCGCATCCTCAACCGCCTCTTCAAGGCGGCCATCACTGCCGGCAAGCGCGTCCGCACGGAGACAGGGATCGGCACCGGCGCCATGTCCATTAGCTCGGCAGCCGTGGAGCTGGCGCTGCAAGAGCAGGGTTCCCTCTCCCAGGGCAAGATTACAGTGGTGGGGGCAGGGAAAATGGCCCGGCTGCTGGTGCAGCACCTCTTGGCCAAGGGGGCGGTGGACATCACAGTAGTCAACCGCTCCTTGGAGCGGGCAGAAGCGCTAGCCAAGCAATTTGAGCAGCCCATTCAAGTCCTGCCGTGGGAGTCGCTGCTAGGCAGCGTGGCAGAGTCCAATCTGGTCTTCACCAGCACCGCTGCCACCCAGCCCATCCTCACCTACGCGCAACTGGTGGAAGTGCTGCAGCCAGATCAGCCGCTGCTGTTGGTGGATATCTCCGTGCCCCGCAACATTGATCCCGGGGTGGAAAAGCTAAGAGGGGTACGGTTGTTCAACGTGGATCACCTCTCCCGCATCGTGGAAGAAAACCGTGCCCAACGGCAAAAGCTGGCCTCGGCTGCCGAAGCGTTGATAGAGGAAGAGGTAGAGCAGTTTATGGAGTGGTGGCGTTCCCTAGAGACGGTGCCCACCATTTCCAGCCTGCGCCACAAGGTGGAGTCTATCCGGGAGCAGGAAATGAAGAAAGCTCTCTCCCGCTTGGGCAAGGACTTTGCCGAGAAGCACCTGGAGGTTATTGACGCCCTCACTCGCGGCATCGTCAACAAGATTCTGCACGACCCCATGGTGCAACTGCGGGCCAAGCGGGACATCGAGGCGCGGCGGAAGGCCCTGCAAATTTTGCAGGAACTGTTTAACCTCGAGCCAATCCCCTTTCAGGCTCAGCAGGAGCGCTAGGTTTTATCTCTAGGCCAAAGCGAGCCCCACCCCAGACTCGCTGGGTAACCCTCCGTCCCGCTAGCGCAATTAGTGTGGGGTGGAAAAGCCCGTTGCGTTAGCAGGACGTAGTCCTTGAGCAACTGGAGTCGCTTGCCAAGGCTATAATTGCTCCTAAGCAAGCACCTACCCCGGTGAAAGACCCGGAGAGTGCTAAAAGCCAGTACGTAAGCGGAACCTGGAGACTGGGGAACCGTCAAGGGGCGTCTTGACAACGCCTTTACGAGTCCGTCTGGGGACGGCGTAAGAATCCCCCGACTCTAGTCGGTGGGAGTGTCAAAGGTAGGCTACGAGATTTGGGGTTATGTTTGGACAATACGAAGTGTTTGTGCAGTTGCTGCTGCTGGCGATGATTGTCCTGGCAGGGCCGGCGGTCATCCTGGTGCTCTACCTGCGCGGGGCTGATATGTGAGGCAAGGGTTGGCCAGCGGGGTGGGGCACGCTCTAGCGGGGCTGGTGATCCTATGCTCCCTGGGAGGGATCCCAGAAGCAGAGCTTGCTAGTCCCGTCCTGTAGGGCGGGGTGGAAAAGCCCCTAGGCAACTTTAGCTGCCAACCAAAGATGCAGCTTGCTAGTTGTAGGTACAGCTGGCCAGCCAGCTTCTTGGAGGCAAAAAACCCGACCGGTGGCAAACCTCTGGGCGGGTCTTAGGCGAGAAAGAGGGGGCTCCGGCCTAAAAAGTAAGCAGAACCTTGGGACTTTGCCCTAGGGAAGTGGTTAGGGGCCGCTTGACAACGCCTTTTCGCTTGTGGACTCCCTAAAAATCCCCCGAGCTGGCGGGAGTTTCAATTCTTTGCGCTAGAGTTGTAGAGGCACCCCCAGGAAGAGCTGGGGGTGAGTTTTTCCACGAATTGACGGCTATGCCGATCCCTATCCGCAACGTTGCTATCATTGCCCACGTTGACCACGGCAAAACCACACTTGTGGATGCCCTGCTGCGCCAGGCAGGAGCCCTACGGGCACGAGAGGACACTCCCCCCTGCGTGCTGGATTGCAATGCCCTAGAGCGGGAGCGGGGCATCACCATCCTGGCAAAGAATACTGCCGTTTGCTATGGCGAAACCCTGATCAACATCGTCGATACCCCCGGTCACGCTGACTTTGGCGGGGAGGTAGAGCGGGTGCTAGGCATGGTGGAAGGCTGTCTGCTGATTGTGGATGCTAACGAAGGCCCAATGCCTCAGACCCGCTTTGTACTGCGCAAGGCGTTGGAAAAGGGCTTGCGACCAATCGTGGTGGTCAACAAAATTGACCGGCCCCACGCCGAGCCCTACAAGGTCATTGACAAGGTGTTAGATCTGTTTTTGGAACTAGGCGCTGACGAAGACCAGTGCGACTTTCCCTACCTATTTGCCTCGGGTCTGCAGGGCTTTGCCCTGGAAGAAGCCAACCTCAAAGCCTTCCTCGAGGGCAACTACAGCGGCCCTCTGGACATGAGGCCCCTCTTTGAGGCCATCCTCAAGTACGTCCCGCCACCAATTGGGGATCCCACCAAGCCGCTGCAACTCCAGGTCACGACGCTGGAGTACTCGGAATACTTGGGTCGGATTGTGATTGGCAAGATCCACAATGGCACCATTCGGGTCGGGGATCAGTTGGCGGTGGTCAAGGAAGATGGGTCGATTGCCAAGGGCAAGGTAACCAAGCTATTTGGCTTCCAGGGGCTGGAGCGCATTGAGCTGACAGAGGCTAGTGCCGGCCACATCGTTGCCGTGGCGGGGTTTGCCGAGGCCCACATTGGCCACACCCTCACCTCACCAGAAAACCCCCAGGCCTTGCCCCTCATCAAAGTGGATGAGCCCACGCTGCAGGTGAGGATCTGTGTCAACGACTCTCCCTTTGCTGGGCAAGAGGGGACGTTTGTAACCTCACGGCAACTGCGGGAACGCCTGCTGCGGGAGCTGGAGACCAATGTGGCGCTGCGGGTGGAAGAGACTGACTCCCCGGATTGCTTCTTGGTTTCGGGGCGAGGGGAACTGCACCTGGGCATTTTGCTAGAAACCATGCGGCGGGAGGGCTACGAGTTCCAGGTTGGCCAGCCGAAGGTGATTTTCCGCGAAGTGAACGGCCAGCCCTACGAGCCTTATGAGCTTTTGGTGCTGGATGTGCCAGAAGCAACGGTGGGCGCCTGCATCGAACGGCTGGGCGAGCGGCGGGGAGAGATGCAGGACCTAAGGGTAGGCGCAGATGGGCGGGCCCAGTTGGAATTCGTCATCCCGGCGCGAGGGCTCATTGGCTTCCGCAGCGAGTTCGTCCGCATCACCCGCGGGGAGGGGATCATGAGCCACAGCTTTTTGGAGTACCGTCCTCTCACCACAGGGCTGGAGACCCGCCGCAATGGCGTGCTCATTGCTTTTGAAGAGGGAGTAGCCACTGCCTACGCCCTGAAGAATGCGGAGGACCGAGGTGTATTCTTTATTAAGCCAGGCACCCGCGTTTACAAGGGCATGATTGTGGGTGAGCACAACCGACCCCAGGACTTGGAGTTGAATGTTTGCAAGACGAAACACCTAACAAACCATCGCTCCTCAACTGGAGAGGAGCTGGTACAGCTGCAGCCACCGGTGGAGATGACCCTAGAGCGAGCCTTGGAATACATTGGCGAAGACGAGCTGGTGGAGGTCACACCCCAGTCGGTGCGGCTGCGCAAGGCCCAGTTGGTGCCCTCCCGCCGCTAGGCAGCTCACTACCGCCTAAAATAAGAGGCCAAGTTGGGGAAATAAAAGGCCCCCCAAATCCCCAGCAAGACAACTCCCAAGCCCAACAAAGCCAGCCACAGACGAGGACGGCTGTGGAGCTGCTGGGATCCCGCCTGGACGTAGGCCAAATCCACCCAGGCAGTGTTGCCGCGGCGGAACCAGCCCACCACCTTGACCCGCTGGCCCATGAGGGCACGGAGGGGCTTTAGGCCGGAAAAGACATTGCCCACCGGTCCTAGGGGAGAGGTAAAGCGCAGGGGGATCAGGCCGGTGGCGTCCTGTAGCTTTAGCTCTGCCCCCAGTTGATAGCCGGCTTGTCCCAAGCCCAGCAGCTCCCCTTCCAGCTCCACTGGCTGACTGCGGCAGGGATCTGCCTCGGGATCAGCCAGCAAGCTGAGCACGTCAGCTGGCTGGGGCGACAGGGATCCGCGGTACATCAACGCCGCCTTGGCCCCCAGTCCCACGCCATAGCCCACCATCGCGGCCGCGGCAATAACCTTGGGATCGAGGCGATTTTGCAGCGCTAGGTAGAGGATCAGCCCCCCCAGCCAGCCAATCACCATCCCAACCACTTCAGCAGCATAGATAGCCAGATCCAACCAGAAGCGAGCCTTTGGAGGAGCCCCTTCCTCCGTTGGCTGAACTAGGCTTAGCTCGGGCAAAAGGCGCAGCCGCTGGGCATATTCCCCCAAAACCTGGAAGCGCCGCCCCAGCAGGGGATGGCTGGAATTGAGCTGCATCCAGCGGGCCCAGGGGTTAAGCTGATCCCAGCGGAAGAGCTGGCTGGCTTGGGCGGGATCCCGCAGGCGGACGGCGGCACTGGCAGCGGCGGTGGTTTTGAAGTCCAAGAAGCTGAACAGTCGGGTGCAGTGCAGCAGCGAAGAAGGGCGGCGGTCGTTTTTGTGGGCCTCCTGCAGGCCGGCAGCCGACTTGAGCAGGGCGGCCATCAGCCCGTTAGGGTTGCCCGTCGCCTCCACTGCGAAGTGATCGGCGTGGGAGGTGCCCAGGCGAGAAAGGAAAAACAGGGGGTAGGAGAGCACCGTGTAGATTAGGTAGAGCAGGGGGGCCACATGCCCAATGAGATCCCGCCGTTGCCTTCCCAGTTGGCTCACCTGCTCCAGAGCCAAGTAAACCAGTTGAACGGGGGATCCCAGCAGAGTCAGGATCAGAATATCGCCGTTGACGATCCGCCCCAGCGCCTGGGCATAGACAGCGGCAATCTCGTCCGGGGCAAGCTGCTGCAAGAGGGCCTGGGTGACCACGATGCGGCCGCCATCAGGGAAAGTGCCGTAAACAAACGCCAGTGGCCCCCCTTCCGGGATTACCCCCAGGCGGGGTTGTTTCAGTTGTTTTTGGGCGCAGAGGCGCTGCAGCAGGCGGGTCGCCTCAGGGCTGTGGCGCTCGATTTCCCCCAGGCTGGCCCAACGCAACTTGTGCAGCCGCCGGTGCAGCTGATCCATCAGCCAGGGGGCAAAAAAGAGAAGGCCCACCCCAAAGTTAACCGCCAGGCTGCCGGCTACCAACCAGCGCAGGCCATTGCGCAGCCAGGGCAGCAACCCTTGCAAAAACCAAAGCTGCCGCGGAAAACTCAGCCGTCCGAAATCCAGGTGGCTGCCCACCAGCACAAAACTCAGCCACCAGAGGAAAAGAATGCCCACCCCCAGGGATCCCCACTTGGCCCAGTGTAGAGAACCGGCCCGCTCCGGCAGGGAGATCTTCAGGCCCAGTTGACCGGCCCGTTGGCGGCTGGAGAGCGGCTGAGCCTCAGGAGCCGGTTCTGGGGAGGGCGGGGAAGCAGCGGGTTTTTCCACCGTTTGGGGCAGGCGGGGCAGGATTTTTTGGGCCCAGCCCCGCGCCTGGGGATCCGGATGCTGCAGCAGTTCTAGACAAAGCGCCCGCGCCTTCTCGGCCTCGCCCGCCAGATGGTAGGCCCGCACCAGGTTCATCTGGGCCTCCAGGACTTGGCTGTCGGAGGAGCCTGCCGGACTCCCCTCTGCTTTGCCCTCCTGACGGAACTGGGCCAAGTAGTCCTCAAGAAGTTGGATGGCCTCTTGAAAGCGGCCCTGCCGCAGGGCCTCCTTGCCTGCCTCCGCAGGATTCATCAACCTGCTCCAAGTCTGCCTGCTCCCCCAGCTTACTCAAGGATCTGGACGCTCAGGAGTAGATCCCTCCGAAAGGGGGTAACGGAGCAAGCGCCGCCGCAGGCAATCTAGCGCCGTCTGGGCGCTCCACCAGCGCACGCCCTCGCGGCCCCGCAGGCTGCCGAAGCGGTACTCGTGGACTTCCACTTTCCCCTCCGGGTCGGCCAAGCCCAGATAGACAAGACCAACTGGCTTGGTGGGGGTACCCCCCTCTGGCCCAGCAATGCCGGTAATGCTTAGGGCCCAGTCGGCGCCAAAAACCTGTTTGGTCCCCAGCGCCATCTGAGCCGCCACCGGCTCGCTCACAGCCCCGTGCTGCCGCAGGGTCTCTGGATCTACCCGCAAGAGCTGCTCCTTGATGCGGTTGTCATAGGCAACAATGCCGCCCAGGAAGTAGCGCGAGCTGCCCGGGATCCCGGTTACCAACTGCCCCAGGAGGCCACCGGTGCAGGATTCTGCCACCGCTAGGGTTTGCCGCCGCTGCAAGAGCAGCTCCCCCACCACGCTGGCCAAGGTGGCCTCGTCGCTGCCGAAGTAGTCTTCTCCAGACACCTGTAAAATCTGCTCCACCACCGGAGCAATCAATGCTTCTGCCGCCTCGCGCGTGGGGGCACGTCCGGTAATCCGCAGGCGCACCTCTCCCTGACCAGCGTAGGGAGCGACCGTGGGATTTTCCCCCGCCAGCCAGGGGGCCACCCGCTCGGCCAAGGTCGATTCAGGAATGCCCCAGTAGCGCAACACGCGGCTGTAGAACACCTCCTTGCCCCAGCCCAGGGAGCGCAAATAGGGTACAGCCGTCTCTTGCCACATGCGCTGCATCTCCTGCGGCACGCCGGGAAAAGTAAGGATGTGCAGGTTGGGGCGGGGCTGCCAAATGAGGCCGCAGGCGCTGCCCAGGGGGTTGGGCAGGATGGTTGCCCCCTGAGGCAGAAAAGCCTGCTTGCGGTTACTGGGCGAGGGCACAAGGCCCCGCTGCCCGTACTTTCGCAAGATCTCCTCCCAGAGCTGGGGGTGCTCCACCATCTCCACTCCAAAAAAGGAGGCTAGCGCCGCGTGGGTCAGATCATCCGGGGTTGGCCCCAGGCCTCCTGTAATTAAAAGCAGGCTGGAGCGGTTGCAGGCCACCTCCAAAGCATGGTGGATGCGGGCTTCGTTGTCCCCCACCACCGTTTGGTAGTAGTGCGGGATCCCCAGCTTGGCCAACTCGGCTGCCAGGTATTGGGCGTTGGTGTTGGTGATCTCTCCCAAGAGCAACTCTGTACCAATGCAGAGGATCTCAGCCCCTTGGGGAGTGACGGTTTGCGTTGGGCTCATGCTCGGCTCAACCTCGGCTCAGCCGCTAAGTATAGAGGTCTAGGCTCCCCTTTCGCGCAGGGATCCCTAGGATCTCTTGCTCAAGAGGGGTAGGGATCCTCGGCCAGCCGAGCCAAAGCCTCCAGCTCAGCACCCACCACGCGGTGCAGGATCCACTCCGGATGGGGCTTAGCACCCAGGCGCCGGTAGAACTCAATTGCTGGCTGGTTCCAGTCCAAAACCCTCCACTCCAGCCGCCCATATCCTTTGGCCACTGCCTCCTGGGCCACCCGCGCCAAGAGTGCCTTGCCAATGCCCCTGCCGCGAAACTCCGGCAACACAAACAAGTCTTCCAGGTAAATCCCCGGTCGGGTGAGGAAGGTGGAAAAGTTGCGAAAGTAGAGGGCAAACCCCACCACCTGCTCCTCTACCTCCGCTACCAACGCTGAAACAAAGGCCTCCGGGCCAAACAAATGGTGCCGCAATAGCTCGGCGGATCCCGTTACCAGGTGGCTCAGGTGCTCGTACTCGGCCAAAGCGCAGATGAGATCAAACAGAACGGGCACATCCTCAGGCGTGGCAGGACGAATTTCCATACTTTTGCCCGGCTCCACCCACCCTTTTCCTGGAACATCGGCACGGGACAGACTCCAGCTTATTCTTTTTCCCGGCGGTTGGGGACATTGTGCAGGGGGAGCAGCGACAGGATCCCAGAGGGTTAACAGCCCAGGGCAAATAGCAGCAGGAGGGATCCCAGACCGAGGTGGGCTGCCGCTCAGGGGAGAGAGTGGCTCTTTGCCAGCAGAGGGATCAACGGGGCCAAGAATGTGAGTCCCAACCCCAACCCGACTCCCATGATCAGCGCTTGCACCCTTGCCCTCCTGCGTCGGCCAGAGCCAGCCTAGGCCAGTCGGCTACAGAGGGCCAGCGTTGGCAGACAGTTTCGCAACTGCCCTGCTCAGCCAGCGAAGACCCTGGAGAAAAACCGACTAGAGTGAAAAAGAGAGCCGTTACCTCATTTTTGATGCCATGACCACCTCTACCCTCGATGCTGCCGCCATCCTTGAGGCGTTGCGCCCGGTTCAAGATCCGGAGCTGCGCCGCAGCCTGGTGGAACTGAACATGATCCGCGACATTCGCGTCGAGCCGGAGCGGGTGGCTTTTACTCTGGTGCTGACGACACCAGCTTGCCCCTTGCGGGAGTTCATCGTCGAGGAATGCAAGGCTGCCATCCGCCGCCTGGCTCCCATTGCAACCATCGAGGTCACCGTTACAGCAGAAACTCCCCGCTCGCCCTCCCTGCCGGATCGCCAGTCTGTCCCCGGCGTGCGCAACATCATCGCCATCTCCAGCGGCAAGGGGGGGGTGGGCAAAACCTCTGTAGCGGTGAACGTAGCTGTGGCGCTGGCCCAGAGCGGAGCGCGGGTGGGGCTGCTGGATGCGGATATTTACGGCCCCAACGTGCCCCTGATGCTGGGGCTGCAGGATTGCTCTCTATTGGTGCGCAAGCGGGAAGATGGCAGCGAAGAGATCCTCCCCCTGGAGAACTACGGCGTCAAGATGGTGTCGATGGGTCTCTTGGTGGGGCGGGATCAGCCGGTGATCTGGCGGGGGCCGATGCTCAACGGTGTCATCCGGCAATTCCTCTACCAGGTGCAGTGGGGGGAGCTGGACTATCTCATCGTGGACATGCCCCCCGGCACCGGGGATGCGCAATTGACCCTAGCTCAAGCGGTGCCGCTGGCGGGAGCCGTGATCGTCACCACGCCGCAGTCGGTGGCCCTGCTGGATAGCCGCAAGGGCTTGAACATGTTTCGCCAGTTGGGGGTGCCCATCCTTGGCATTGTCGAGAACATGAGCTACTTCATTCCGCCTGACCTACCGGATCGCCAGTACGATATCTTCGGCTCAGCCGGCGGAGAAACTACGGCCCGCGAGCTAGGGATCCCACTGCTGGGGCGGATCCCGTTAGAGATTGCCCTGCGCCAGGGGGGAGATGCGGGCAGGCCCATTGTCGTCGACCAACCCGAGTCGGCCTCGGCCCAGGCGCTGCGTCAGATTGCCAAAACCCTGGCAGGCCGAGTCTCTATGGTAGCTCTTGGGGCTAGCTAGAAGCGCTCGACTTCTACTAGCGATACCCCAAAGCGGCGCCCTGCCACCGAGATCCCCTCCTGGGCTTTGCCGCGCACAGTTACCGTGCTGTTCATGGCCGGCAGCCCCTTGTTGGTGATGACCCAGAGGGAGCCGCTAGGGTCCTGGATCTCGTACACCCCCTGGCCAAACACACCTATCTGGTTGACCACACGACCGCGGACGTACACGTCAGTGTAGCGAGCAGGATTTTGTTCGATCTGGGCAATGGGGGTTGTGCCAATGCCCAGCCGTGCCAGTTGTCCACACCCACCTAGGGCTAGGCTGAGGCAGAGCAAGAGCAGCAAGGAGCCCCCGCGTAAGGATTGGCTAGGGTGCATGGGTTCTTCCCTCACAAGTGCTGCTCCCACCATAGCAAGCCTGTAGCCGTCCCACCGCCAAGTTAGAACTTCTCCCCAATGCCAAAGTGCAGTTGAGGTCGGCCAGCCTCCCCTTGGCCAACGGCGTAGTCAATGCGCAGCGGCCCCAGGGGAGATTGGATGCGAATGCCAGCTCCCAGACCTAAACCGCTGCCCGGCTTGTTGCGCGCTGCCGCCGGATTGCCGATAACTGCTGCACCGCTACCTAGATCCGTGCCGTAGTCAGCAAAAACCACTACCCCCACCGGGTCGAAAAGAGGAAAGCGCAGCTCCGCTGTTGCGGTGGCAAAGCTGCGGCCGGAGCCAACGCCGCCTTCAAAAAATCCCCGCACGGAGTTGCCTCCGCCAATGGGGAAAGCGTCGTAGGGAGCCAAGTCGCCAAGGGTGGTGCCCGCCCGCACGTCAAAAGCCAGCACCTGCGGCCGCTCACTGCGCGTTTCAAATAGCTTGACGGGAATGAACTGGCTGTAGCTGGCTTCGAGGCGGTTGGCGTTCAGGCCATTCGCAAACAAACGTACCGACTGTTCGGTAGAGAGGCGAAAGACGGATCCCTGGCTGGGGCTGTTGGGGTTGTCGCGGCTGTCGTGGATAAGGCCAAACCGCAAGGTGGTGTAGCTGTCTTGGCCGCTGGCACTAAAGGTAATGGGGTTGCCCAGCACATCAAAGCGCTCCTGTTCGCCGTTGCTGTTGCGGGCTTCCACAAATTGGATGCGGGTGCCCAAGCTGGCCCGCCAATTGCCCCCAATCGGACGCGAGAAGGTGACGCTGCCACCCAGCCGGTTGATGCGCACAGGATCCCCGTTGGGCAGAGTCAATCCCTCGTTGAAAACAAAGCTGGAGCTCTGCTGGTTGGAGATATTGATGCTGTAGGAGGTGGGGATCTCCAGCGTAGCGATGCGGGGATCGGTGAAGTTCAAATCAAACAGAGTTTCATTGGTGCCTACCTGAACATTAAAGCTGGCCTTTTGGTTGTTGCCGCCCAAGTTTTCTTCCGAGACGCTAAGGCCAGCGAAGACCCCCGTGGCCGAGCTGACGCCGAGGGTGCCGCTCAAGGTGCCGGTGCGGCGCTCTTCCACGTTCACCACCACCACGACTTTGTTGGGATCCCGACCGGGGTTAAGCCCCACATTCACGTCCTGAAAAAGGTTGAGGTTGAAAACTGCCTGCAGATCCTGCTGAATTTGGTTGCGGTTAAACACATCCCCCGGCTTGGTCTTTAACTCGCGGGTGATGATGAAGTCGCGGGTTTTGGTGTTGCCCTGCACGCGAATCTCCTCGATCTCCCCTTCGGCAATTTCTAGGGTGAGGGTGCCATCTTCGGAGGAGCGCACATCTGTCACTTTGGCCAGTACGTAGCCCTTGTCAGCATACCACTGCTCAATCTCGGCCACTGCTGCCTGCAGCTTGCCAAAGTTGAGCACCCGCCCTTCTTGGTCGGCGAAGACCTTCTGGAGCACCTCCGGATCCAAAACTTTTGCCCCTTCGGTGCGCACGGCTTTGAGGATGGGGTTGGGCTTGACCTCAAAGGTAACTCGCACTCCCAAGGGGGTATCGGAGGGCACCGCTCGGACATCGGCAAAGAAACCAGTGGCAAACACGGCGTTGATGTCTTCCCGCAGTTGGGAACGAGTGGAGACCTCGCCGGCGCGGGTACGAATAACTTTGTAAACCTGCTCGATCAGCTCTGGGTCGTCGGTACCCTCGACCACCACCTCTGCCACCAAAACTTCTGGCTCGCTGGCGGCGGGGGTAGGTGTGGGGGTGGGTTGGGCGGGGGTGTCGCCACTGGTGCGCAGATCCAGGGTGCCGGGTTGGGGTTGTGCCCAAGCTGCAGCGGTGTGTAGCACCATCCCACAGGTCAGGGCTGAAGCTAGCCAAGGGCAGAGCTGCCTGGAACAATTCATAGGGATCCCTCGCCCACCACAAAGATATTGAAGAGCTGGGCCAAGAGTGCCAGTGGGAAACCATTGGCCTGAATTATACTACCAACCCCCATTCATAGCGGATCCGGGTCTTGGCACGAACCCAATGGCAAAAGCAGCCTCTTTTTATGGCAGGCGCAGGGATCCCTGGCAGCGCTGGCCACAACTCTGCGGCTCGGCTGCCTCGGCGGCCAAGTTGGCCTGGGAGTTGAGGATAAGGATGGTGATGGGGGCAGGGGGAGGTGAGGGGCTGCGGCGCCAACCCCACCTGCCAGCGTAGGGCTGCGTTGGGGTGTTGGGCACGACGAAGACAATGTTTTGTAGGACATTGCTTTGGAGAGGGGCGGCGCTGTTCTGTCTGCTGTCGAGGAGCACCGTTTGCTGCGGCAGAAGCGTCTGGGCCAGAGCGGCTGGAGCTAGGCCTAGGCAGAGCAGAGCTGCTACCCCAGAGAGGGGTTTGGCCGGCATCATCACCGTTTTCCCCGTAGAGCCGAGATGCTAGCACCCTAGCTTGCCCTGCTGAAATGGCTCCACCCCTTTGCCGCAAAAAGGGTTACGCAACAGAGCAAGCTTCTCCCCTGCGCCTGAGGAAGCTGCGAACGCTGCCCTTTTCCAGAGAGCTTCAGAACTGCCGAGCTAGTCACCCGCCCCTGAACTCTCTTGCTGGGCCCGCTCCCGCTCTTGGCTAAGACGGGCCACCTGGGCTTCCAGCTCTTGAATGCGGTGCAACAGCTGCTCGATTGCCCGTCCCACCGGGTCAGGCATGAGGTGGTGATCGAGGTCGATGCCATGGGCAGGGATGCGGCGTTGATGGGGTGGGATAACGGCCCGGCCCGGGATCCCTACCACTGTCATCCCCGGCGGCACATCGTGGATCACCACTGCGTTGGCTCCAATGCGGGCTCTGGCACCAATGCGAACTGGCCCCAGGATCTTCGCCCCTGTGCCCACGATCACCCCATCTTCCAGGGTGGGATGCCGTTTACCTTTTGTCCAAGAGGTGCCCCCCAGGGTAACGCCGTGATAGAGGGTAACATCGTCGCCAATTTCCGCTGTCTCCCCGATCACCACACCACAGCCATGGTCGATGAAAAAGCGCCGCCCAATCCGGGCTGCCGGGTGAATTTCAATCAGGGTAAAGGAGCGGGAAATGAAGCTAATCAACCGAGCCAGCAGGAAGCAGCGCCGCTGCCACAGCCAATGGGCAATGCGGTGTAGAAACAGAGCGTGTACCCCTGGGTAGGTGAGGATAACCTCCCAGCGGTTGCGCGCCGCTGGATCCCGCTCAAAGACACAGTCAACATCTTCCCAAAATTGCTGCCAAAACCCCAGCTTTGTCTTTGGCTGCTTAGAAGGGGGAGCCTCACTCCTGTCTGCTTGGGGGCTTTCTGCCGCCGACTGCTTGGCCTCGGTCAGCATGAACGGCCTCCGATAGGGAACCTCCACTTCTCCCCTTCTAGCACTTTTTGCTGCCAGTGGGGGGATCCCTGCTAGCCTCCACCTGCTTGACAGCAGCTAGACTAGACCAATGAGATACTGGTGTTGCTCGACCAGCAGACGGCCATGCTAGACCCCCTTTTGGAAGAGAAGATCCGCGAGCAAATCCGCACCCACAAGGTACTGATCTACATGAAGGGCACCCCAGAAATGCCCCAGTGTGGGTTTTCCTACACAGCTGTGCGCATTTTGGACAGCTTGGGCTTTCCCTACACGGCAATTAACGTGCTGGAGGACCCGGAAATTCGCCAGGGGATCAAGGTGTTTTCCAACTGGCCAACCATTCCACAAATCTACATCAACGGGCAGTTTATTGGCGGCTGTGACATCCTCCAGGAAATGCATGCCCGCAACGAGTTGCGCCCCCTAGTGGAAGCAGCTTTTGCCCAGGCTGACAGTCAACCTTAAAACCCATGCTCACCGCAGATGGTTTGCGGCAGCTCCTAGCTGAAAAGCTGCAAGCTCTTTACGTCCACGTGGAGGACGAGTCCCACCGCCATGCAGGCCATGGAGGCGGGCAACAGGGATCGGGAGGGCACTACCGCGTGCAGGTGGTATCCCCTCTTTTTACTGGCAAAACTTCTTTGCAACGGCATCGCCTGGTGTACGCCGCCCTGGCTGAGGAGATGGGGCAGAGCATCCATGCCTTGGCCCTGCAGACGTACAGTCCCGAGGAGCGGCCGGATCTAGGTAGCATAGAGGGCAAAATGGCTGCCCCAGTGGGGTAAGGGAGGAAGCATGGCATCTCTTCTGGCCACCTGGTTAATGTCGGCCTTGAGCGTGATGATTTTGGCTTGGCTGTTGCCCGGGATCCACGTCTCCGGATTTGGGGGTGCCTTGGTAGCGGCGCTAGCCATTGGTCTGGTCAATAGCTTAGTGAAGCCATTGCTGCAGCTGATCACCCTACCGCTTACCATCTTCACCCTGGGCTTGTTTTCGCTCATTTTGAACGCTATTTGCTTGCTCATTGCCGACAAGCTTGCTGGTGATGCTTTCAAGATCGACAACTTTGGTTGGGCCCTGCTTGGCGCAATTGCCCTCTCCATCATTAGCAGCTGGGTTCGGAGCATTTTTGAACAGGCTGCTTAGGCTGCTTAGTTTCCCTAAGCAGCAGAAGGTGGGGTAAGACGGGGGAAGAGATGGTCAACTGCGGCCACCTAGCTTTTGGCCAACCCTTGTAGGGCCTTAGCCTGGGCTAACCCCTGCTGAGTTAGCCAGCTAAGGGGAGTTAGGGCTTAAGCCCGAGCTTTGGGAACAACCTTAAGAAGAGGGGGAGGGCATTGGGTAGGGTCCTCCCCTTGAGCTTGTCCCTTGCTGCGGGCAGGGCCCTGCACCGTGCGTTGCCTCTGGGGAACGGCAGCCTCAGCTTTCTTGGCCTGATTGGCCGCAGCTGGGCAGCTGGCGTTTGCTTGGGCCTTGCCCTTACCTTCCTTTTCCGCCAGCAGCTCCAGAGCTATCTCCAGCGTCACGGCTTCGGGGGAGAGATCCCTAGGCAGCGAGGCGTTGACTTTGCCGTGCTTGACGTAGAACCCATAGGGGCCGTCGTGCAGAGTTACCGGCTTGCCGTCCTCGGGGTGGACTCCCAACTTGCCTAGGGGCTTGGCCGAGGTGGGAGTGCGGCCTTTTTTGGGCTGGGCCAACAGCTCTAGCGCCCGCTCCAAGCTAATGGTCAGGACATCCTCCTCGGGGGGCAGCGAGCGGAACTCCCCGTCGCAGGCCACGTAGGGGCCGAAGCGACCAATGCCGGCTTGCACCTTTTTCCCCGACTCGGGGTGCTCGCCCAACGTACGCGGCAGGCTGAGCAACCCCAGAGCCATCTCTGGAGTGACGTCCTCCGGCTTGAGTCCTTTGGGCAGGGAGACGCGCTTAGGCTTTTTGTTTTCCTCAGAGACTTCCCCCAACTGCACATAGGGTCCGTAGGGGCCCTGGGGGATGACATAGATGGGCTCTTGGGTCTCTGGGTGGAAGGCAATCGGCTTGGGGCCTTCCTGCTTGCGCCGGATGAGTTCCTCGATGTGTTCCAGGGTCAGGTCAGCGGGGGGAATGTCCTCAGGTAGATTGGCGCGTACCTCCCCCGCTTCGGTTTCGACCACCACGTAGGGTCCGTAGGGGCCAATACCTATCTTGGCAGGTAGGTTTTCCAGGTGGATGGAGCGGGCCAGGCTGGGGTCAATTTCTAGCTCCCGTGCCTTCACTTGTTCCTCAAGGCCTTGCTCACCCAGGAAGAAGTGGCGCAAATACGGCAGCCACTCCGCCTGGCCGGAAGCGATATCATCCAGGGTTTGCTCCATCTCGGCAGTGAAGTGGATGTTGACGAGATTGGGAAAGTATTTTTCCAGAAGCTCGGTAACGGCAAAGGCCGTGTAGGTGGGTACCAGAGTGTTCCCCATTAGCCTCGCGTAGCCGCGGCTGAGGATTGTACTCAAGATGGTGGCATAGGTGCTGGGCCGGCCAATGCCCTCCTTTTCCAACACCTTCACCAGGGAGGCTTCTGTATAGCGGGGTGGAGGTTGGGTCTCGTGAACCACCGGCTCTAGCCGCAGGCAGTCCACTTGCTCCCCTACCCGCAGCAGGGGCAGGTACACCTCTTGGTCTTCCAGAGCCGCCTCTGGGTCATCGGATCCCTCTACGTAGGCGCGGAAGAAGCCGGGGAAGTCAATGCGCTTGCCGCTAGCCCGGAACACGGCATCGTCGACAGCAATCAGCACAACGGTGTGGGTTTGCCGCGCCTCAGCCATTTGGCTGGCAACGGTGCGCTTCCAGATTAGGTCGTAGAGGGCCAACTCCTGACCCGTGAGGGGAGTCTGGCTGGGCAGGCGAAATTCCGAGCCGGCGGGACGAATGGCCTCGTGGGCTTCCTGGGCTCCTTTGGTTTTAGTGATGTACTGCCGCGGTTCAGGGCTGAGGTACTCCTTGCCGTACATTGCCTCCACGCAGGCTCGGGCGGCGCGGATGGCCTGTTCCGACAGGTGGACCGAGTCGGTACGCATGTAGGTGATGTAGCCCTCCTCGTAGAGCTTTTGGGCAATGCGCATCGTCTGCTGGGCCGACAGGCGCAGCTTGCGGTTGGCCTCCTGTTGCAGCGTGGAGGTGGTGAAGGGAGGGGCGGGCTTGCGGGTGGAGGGGCGCTCTTCTACAGAACTGACCACCCAGACTTTCCCCAGCAGACGCTCCCGCAAGGCTTCGGCCTGGGCTTGATCCAACAGCACCACGTCCCTTCCAGCCATGAGCTGCCCCGTGCTGGGATCGAAGTCTTGTCCGCTGGCCAGACGTTTGCCGCCCAGGCTCACCAGCTCTGCCGGGAAAACCGCTGCCGGATCAGCACCTTGCAGCTGCAGCTCTGCCCGCAGATCCCAGTAGGAGGCTTTTTTGAAGGCTCGCCGCTCCCGCTCCCGATCCACCAAGAGCTTCACTGCCGCCGACTGCACCCGCCCGGCTGAGAGTTTGGGGGCAATTTTTTTCCACAGGAGGGGCGACAGGGTATAGCCTACTAGGCGATCCAGGATGCGGCGGGTTTCTTGGGCACGCACCAGTTGCTCGTTTACCTGGCGACAATTTTGTAGAGCCTCCTGAATGGCCTCGCGGGTGATTTCGTGGAACACCATGCGGCGGGTAGGCACCTTGGGCTGAAGCACCTGTTGCAGGTGCCAACTGATGCTTTCCCCCTCCCGGTCTTCGTCAGTGGCCAGGATCAGCTCATCTGCCTTCTTGAGCGCCTCTTTTAGCTCCTTGACCACCTTTCTTTTTTCTTTGGGGATCACGTAGAGAGGCTCGAAGTTAGCGTGGACATTGACCCCAAGGCGGCTCCACTCTTCTCCCTTCACCTCCTCGGGGATGTCGGCAGCCGACTCGGGTAGATCGCGCACATGTCCCATGGAGGCTTGCACCTCATAGTCGGCGGGCAAGAAGCTACGGATGGTACGCGCTTTAGTAGGAGATTCAACAATGACCAGCTTGGGCATGATGAGGCCTAAAAAGACTAACCGATGCTGTTGCGCCTCCCGCTTTTGGCGAGCAAGGGCACACTGGAAGAGTTACTCAAGAATCAGGGACTACTTCTCAGGAGCGTAGCAAGTCTGTCTCCGCTTGACTAGCGGCTCTAGCTTTGCCTTCTGCTGATACTCCATCCTGACAATGCACCACTTTTCGATTCGCACTGCCGATATCTTCCGCTCCATGGCCTTCTACGAAGGGCTAGGCTTTGGGGTAGAAGAACGGTTTACCACCGGCAGCACCTTGGCCTGCTGGATGTGCGGCCCCTGGGGCCGTCTGGAGCTCATTCAGGTACCCCAGCCCTACCCTGCCCCCGATCCCTTCGGGGATCCCCACTACGTGGGTTACTACCACCCCTCCTTTGAGGTGGGCCCCGAATGGGGATCTCTGGCTAACTATCTAGAACACTTACAAGCGCGAGTGCCCCTGATCTTGCTGCTGCCGCCCCAATACCAGAAAATTGGGTCTCAAACCTACGAAGTGGCCTTCATCGCCGATCCCGATGGCTTGCCAATCGAGCTCATTCGTCGGCAGGGATCCCCAGGAGCAAAAGAGGATTGAGCTTGACTCTAGGATCCCGCAAGCTCTTGGGGGCTTGCTGCTAGAAGCAAGTGGCACCCCGGCAAGCGCAACTTGCTAAGGGCAACATTCCCCAGGTCTAGGGTAGCAACAAGTTGACCACTAACGATGACGTAGTCCCTTTTCCAGAGTCTTGACACTCCCCTGAGTAAAGTCGGGGGATTCTTACGCAGTCTGCAGACAAACTTGCAAAGGTGCTGTCAAGACGCCCCTAGACAGTCCCTTGGAACCAAGTCTCAAAGTTGACTTACCGCAGTGTTCGGGTCTTCCACCGGGGTGGGTGCTGGCTTAGGGTTATAGTTGTTATAGCATTGGCGAGCGACTCAAGTCGCTCAAGGACTACGTCCCGCTCCGCACTACTCGCGTCAGCGGCGCGGAGCGCTTAGTACGGGGCTACCAAGCTACCCCGCTGTGTCGTCCTTGGAGAGAAGGAAGCCTATGGAGATGGATCTCCGCCCCCTCCTCATTCTGGCTCCAGTTGCTCTAGCAGTAAGCTGGGCCGCTTACAACATCATCAAGGCTGCCCTCAAGGGGGAAGCCAAGCTCTTTGGCGAGAGGGGCAACAACCCCTTTGGCAAGAGCAACAGCTAAGGATCCGTTGGCAGCCGCTAGAGTCCCTGTATGTCAGACGCCAATCCCCCAGAAGCAGGGTCACCGTCTGGGCGGGCTGACAGGAAGTCGGCAGATGTCATTGTTGTCGGAGCAGGGGTAGCCGGCTTGACCTGTGCGCGGCAGCTGCTGCGGGCAGGCCTACAGGTTCTGGTACTCGAGAAATCGGCGGGCCTTGGCGGGCGTATGGCCACTCGACGGGTTCAGCACGCCGGCCAGACGGTGCCTGTGGATCATGGAGCGCAGTACCTGACTGCCGACTCTGATGGTTTCTATCGTTGGCTCAAGGAGCTCCTGGGCTTGGGACTGCTGCGGGAGTGGACCCGCTCCTTGCATCTGCTGGATCACCAAGGGCTGCGCCCAGAAAGTGCCAACGAGGAGAAGCCGCGCTATGCCTGTCCCCAGGGTATGACGGCGCTGGCCAAGCAGCTGGCTGCTCCCCTGGCCGTTCACACCCAAACTCGAGTGGTTGGCCTCGAGCCCCAGGCAACGACCTGGCAAGTGCAAGCCGAAAATGGCCAGTGCTACGAGGCTGCTGCCCTGGTGATGGCCATTCCTGCTCCCCAGGTACTGCTTTTGCTGCGAGGAAAGATTTCTCCAGGGGATAAGCTGTTGTCCCTTTTGGAAGCGGCTGCCTACCAGCCTTGCATTGCTGTGTTGGCCAGCTACGCCGAAAACACGCCGCTGCCCCCCTGGAAGGGGATCAAGGGTTTGGACGATCCCCTCCTAGCCTGGGTGGCCCTAGACAGCAGCAAGCGGCCACAGCCTCTGCCGCCGCTAGTGGTCTTGCAAGGGGGAGCGGAGTGGTCGTCGCTGTATCTTGAGGCCGCGCCTGCGGAGCTGGAAAAGGCTGGTCGAGAGCTGCTGGCCCATGCTGCCCAGCGCTTGGGATCCTGGCTGGCCTCGCCGCAGTGGATCCAAGTTCATCGCTGGCGCTACGCTTTTCCGGTGGAGGCAATAGGTCTTGCTAGCCTTGGCACCTACATTCCCACTGGCTCTGGCAAGGGACTACCCCTGGTGTGCAGCGGCGATTGGTGTGCTGGAGGGCGCGTAGAAGGTGCCTGGCTGTCTGGCCAAGATGCGGCTAGAACCTTGCTGCAAATGTTAGGGATCCCTCCCCGCCTCCCCTCGGAAGGGCGTCCCTAGGCAGTCCTGGTGGAGCTGCGGGGGGTGCAGGGATCGTGGCCACCGGGTACAACCCTGCGGTGGAAGTCTATCCCGTTGAAGCAAGAAGCCCGCACTCTAGGCGTTAGCAGGAGGGGGGAGGGTGTTACAGGAAGCGGGGGCTGAAAATCCCAGCGGGGTCAAACTGCTGCTTTAGCCTGTGCATTAGGGTTGCCGTGGGGCCAAAGTCGGGGGCTAAAGCTGTCTTTAGATCGGCTGGCGCTTCCAAAAGTACGAGAAACCCCCCCGCCGCCTGGAGATAGCGCTGCAGCTGCAGCAGGGATCCCCTCTCCGCTTGAGGGATCCAGGCTCGCCCCAACCCGCAGCCGCGATGCAGTTGCACCTGAGCGTTAGGGAAAAGGGATTGGAACTGCTCCAGAGTCGCCAGGCTTTGGCTGGGCAAGCAGCCGAACTTGGCCAGCACCATCCCCAAGCGGGGTGAGGGCAGAGGCAGAGCCCCCGGTCTTGCCTCTTGCCAGCTCAATCCTGCTGGAGCTAGCTGTTGCACCTGGGTCATCTGGTGGGCAATTCCCCGCTCGGAGCCGTGGAAATGGATCCAGAGCTGGGATCCCCCTGCCCCTAGCCAGAGATCCACCCCCACCGGACTGACTGGCGCACTCAGGACCTGCCGAGCTAGGGTCTCCAAATCCGGCAGCGCCCCTGCAGCCAGCAAAGTTGCTTGGGCCGCCGGAAGGGGATAGAGCCGCAGGGTTACCTGCGTCAGGATCCCCAAGCTGCCCAGGGATCCGGCAAATAGTCTTGTCAAGTTGTAGCCGGCCACATTCTTGACCACCCGCCCGCCCGCCTTAGCCACCTCCCCATCGGCCCGCACCCAAGTAATGCCCAGCACTAGGTCGCCAATGCTACCGTAGCGCCAGCGCAGCGAGCCCGTATCGGCAGTGGCGATAACGCCGCCCACCGTCGCCCAGTCGGGATAAAGCGGGTCCACCGGCCACCATTGTCCTCGCTCGGCCAAGATGGCCTGTAGCTCCGCCAGGGTCATACCGGCCTCCACCGTCGCCGTTAGGTCGGCAGCTGCGTGGTCAATGAGGCGGCACAGCCCACGGGTACTGAGGATAAGATCCACAGCCTCCAAGCGAGGAGCCCATCCCCACTTGCTCCCCTGCCCCAGCGGCAAGACCTTCTGCCCCTGGCACTCCTTGAGGAGCCGAGCCAGTTCCGCGACTGTCGAGGGAGTTTGGATGGGAATAGGAGCGGCCTGGCTAGAAAGAAAGGTGGCTAGCGCAGGAGAAAAAGCCATAGTTGCCCCAAAACTTCCTAAGCTTGTTTGCAGGCAGAGAGCCTAGCCGTTGGCCTCGATAGAGCAAGGTTCTTTCTCCCTAGAAGGGAAGGAGGAAAGTCTTTGCTGCTCCACTAGGCAGGCAAACTCCCGCTCGAAGGTCACCAGGGCGCGGTTGGTTTTGCCCCCCAGGTAAAGCCCTGCTTCCGTCTCCAGAGCCCAAACTTGGCTGTAGCTGAAATAGCTCATCACCACCCCCAGCATCAGCAGCCCAAAGCCGAGGTAGACAAGCGGGATCCCTGGATCCGATTTCATTTGCAGGCCGGTGGCGCCGATAACCTCGTCTAGGTGCAGGGTAAGGGGGTTGGGAAAGCGCTGCGGAGCCACTTCATCAAGGGCCAGGCTCATGCCCTGGCGCAGGGATCCTACCCACTGGCCCTGGGTGTCGTAGAGCAGGGCCGTCCCCTGCAAATCCGGCAACAACAGCGTCAAGCCCTCGCTGAGATCCGGTCGGGTGGGCACAAAAGCGCCCCAGAGCTTGCTGCCTGTCTGGGTGGGCACCGGCACCACTGGAATTTGAAAGGAGGGGCTGTTGTTAAGGCGGATGCGGATGCTGTCGATGCCCCAGTCGGCTTGGTAGAGGGTCACGCCGCGGTAGGAGAGGGGATGGTTGACAGAGATGGTCTGACGCTTGACCTCCTGGCCGCCCTCTAGAATCGAGAGGTCAGAGTAAAACTGCTTTACCCGTCCGTCGGGAGCATAGTCAATCCAGAAGCGGTTAACCCGAATTTGCCAGGTGGGCAGACGAGCCAGATCCCCTGCCCCGGTTACATGTTCAATGGCAGCAACCCCACCGCTGGGAATCAGCTCCTGCGCCTTAAAGCCCCCGAGGCTGCCCCAGATAGCCCCCAACAGGATTAGCAGCAGGCTGACGTGCACCACGATGGGGCCAAACCGCCCGATTAGCCCCTTGCGGGCGTAGAGCCGGGATCCCTCCTGAAACACCGCATAACCCCGTTGGCGCAGCCGCTGCGGCAGCCCCTCTAGGGAGTGTTGGGGCAGATAGGCCCAAAAGGGCAGCCGCTGGAAGGAGGAAGGACGGGTGAGGTAGCTCCAGCGGCGGGCCACCTTGAGCATCGGCCACTGGCGCGTGAAAGAACAGGCGGCCAGGCTGCTGCCAAACAGGATCAACAGGGCCAGAAACCAAGGGGTGCGATAGACGTGATCCAACCCCAGCTGGAGGATCAGCCGCCAGGTGAGAAAGCCAAACAGGGCCGGCTGCTCAGGATAGTGAGCCTGGTAGAAGGCCACCGTCTCCTCTTGCTCGATCACCGTGCCCAGGGCGCTCAAAAGGGCAATCGCCAAGAGAAGGCCGATGGCCAGGCGCAGATCCGCCAGCAGCGGCAGCAGCTCATGGCGAAAATACCGCCGCAACAGCGGCAGAGGATGGATAACCATGGGAAGTTGTTAGCTCAAGACTTGGATGCCCCTCTCAGGGCAGCCCCATCTTAGCCTGTTCCCTTAGGCCCACGCGGAGAGGATCGTCAGGGTGCCAAAGCCCACCAACACCCCGCCACTGGCATAGGTGAACCAGCCCGACCAGCGCCGCAGGGCCAACAGTTGCTTAATGGAGCCAGTGAACACCCCGGCCACCAGCAGCGGCGAGACCAGCCCCAGCGCATAGGCCAGCAGCAGCCCGCCCCCCACCCAGGGCTGCCCCGTGGTGGAGACCCAGCCCAGCAGGGCCACCAAAACCGGTGTGCTGCAGGGAGAGGCCAGCAGGCCAAAGGTGGATCCCAGCACCACTGACCGGCCCAGCCCAGGCCAATCGCCAGGGATCTCCAACCGGTTAAACCAATCGGGGAAGCGCAAGGGGACAACTTCCAGCAGGTTCAGCCCCATGAGGATGGCGATCCCTCCCGCCACTAAGGATCCAAAGGCGGTGGTTTGTCCGTAAACCCGGCCTAGCAAAGCTGCTCCCAAGCCCAGCCCGCTGAGGGTCAAAGCCACACCAACCGCAAAGCCTAGGGACTGCAGCCAAACTTGCCGGCGCACTGCTCCGGCAGCAGCGGGGGTAGTAGGGGTGTAGCCGCCGATGTAGCCAATGGTTACCGGCAACATAGAGAGCATACAGGGAGAAAGGCTGGTAACCAGACCTGCCAGGCCCACTGTCAGCCAGCTCAGGGGAGAGAGGTGCTGCAGTTGCCCTTGGACCAGCTCCGCTGCCCACTGCTCTAAGTGGTAGAGCCAAAGCTGAAGGGTATCCACCATAGCAAAAGCCGTCGAGTCCAAACCTAGGCTAGCTCAAGGAGCCCCCTCCAGAGCAGCTGAGCGCCAACTGGCCAGCACCCCTAGCGGCGCGCTCCAGTCCAGAAAAGCTGGGGAGCTACTTGGACTGTTGGTAGGCGGCAATGCTGCTGGCAATCACTGCCTCGGTTTCGGCCAGACCTTTCCAGCCCAAGATCTGGGTTTCTTTCTTCTCTAGGCGCTTGTAGGTGGCAAAAAACTCGGCAATCTCGTCCAGGCGGTGCTGGGCAATATCTTCCAGCTTGGTTACGGAAGCATAGCGAGGATCCTTAGCAGGCACGCACAGCAACTTCTCATCCGGCTCCCCTGCGTCAATCATCTGCAGCATGCCCAGCGGGCGCACCGCAATCACACACCCCGGAAAGGTGGGCTGATCCATGATGACTAGGCCATCCAACGGATCCCCGTCCCCTGCCCGCGTGTTGGGCACAAAGCCGTAGTCGTAGGGGTACTGCACCGAAGAGTAGAGCACCCGGTCTAGGGCCATCACGCCCATGTCCTTGTCAAACTCGTACTTGTTCTTGCTGCCGCCAGGGATCTCAATTAGGAGGTTAAGCAGGCCTGGCTTGGGTTGGGCAGGGATCCGCGACAGGTCAATCACAGTCAATACCCTCGGAATACGTGACGCAAAAATGGCCAGAGGGCATTATAGCTCCCAGGGGGGGATGTCAAGTAGCTAAGGTCAGCTCCTCGGGCAAGATTCGAACTTGCGACCAATCGGTTAACAGCCGACCGCTCTACCGCTGAGCTACCGAGGATCGAGGTATACCCCATCATAGGAAAAAAAGAGCTGCAAAGCAACTCCTCAGCCGGCCACTGCCAAGGCAGTGGCAAGGCGTTCTTTTAGGGTAGGCACCACAGCTTCGATGGGAATGTCCACAGCCTGACCAGTGGCCCGTTCCGCCAGTTCTACCTTGCCCTGCTTGAGACTGCGTCCCGTGGTTAGGCGATAGGGGATCCCAATGAGATCGGCATCTTTAAACTTGACGCCCGCTCGCTCATCCCGGTCGTCCCAGAGGGTTTCAATACCGGCAGCGTCCAGCTCCTGCACCAATTTTTCCGCCACCTGCATCTGCTCCGGATCAGAAGTGTTGGGCACCACCACCACCACGTGGTAGGGGGCAATGGCCACCGGCCAGATGATGCCGTTGGCATCGTGGGACTGTTCCACCGCCGCCTGGGCTAGCCGCGACACCCCAATGCCATAGCAGCCCATCCACAGCGGCTGCTCAAGGCCGTTTTCGTTGGTAAAGGTAGCCCGCATTGGCAGCGAGAACTTAAGGCCCAACTGGAAGATATGGCCAACCTCAATGCCGCGGGCTCCCTGGAGAACCTGCTCAGGGTTGAGCAGACAGCGATCCCCTGCCTGGGCTTTGCGCACATCAACCACCTCCGGCAAGGGGTACTGCTCACCCCAGTTGGCCCCCACCACGTGCCGCCCCACCTGGTTGCTGCCGGTTACAAAGTTTTTCAGCGTGGCTGCCGTCTGGTCAACTAGGCGCAGAATCTGGGGGGCAAAGTGTTCCTGCCCCCCGAGGCAGCTATCGGGCAGGTCAGGGGCAATGTATCCCACGGGCACGGGATCCCCTTGCCAGCTTTTTTGGATCTCAGCATCCGCCAAGGTTAGTTTCAGCAGCTTGTTGGCTTGGTAGCGCTCCGCCAGACGGTTGAGGTGGTTGGCCAACTTCACCTCATTGACTTCTTGATCCCCGCGGATGCTCAGCAAGACCACTACCCGCCGGCCGTTGTCGTAGAGGGCCTGGTAGAGCACATTCTTAACAATTAGGGTGGGGGAGATCTTCAAGAAAGCAGCCAGTTTCTCAATGGTTTCCGTTCCCGGGGTATCCAGAACCTGGAAGGTGGTGTAGGGAGACGCTGCCGCCGGCGGTGGAAGGGAGACGGCTTTCTCCACATTGGCAGCGTAGGAGCCATCGGGGGTGTAGAGGATCTCATCCTCTCCGGCAGAAGCCAGCACCATGAACTCCTGGGACATTGCCGAGGGTCCGCCAATGGCACCGGCGTCGGCCTCCACTACACGAAACTGCAGCCCGCAGCGGCGCAGGATGCGGCAGTAGGCGCGGTACATGTCCTGGTAGGTCTGGCGCAGGCTTTCCTCATTGGCGTGGAAGGAGTAGGCGTCCTTCATGAGGAATTCCCGCCCCCGCAGCAGGCCAAAGCGGGGTCGAATCTCGTCGCGGAACTTGGTCTGGATTTGATAGAGGATCTGCGGCAACTGGCGATAGGAGCGGATGAGATCCCGCGCCAGCAGGGTGATTACCTCTTCGTGGGTGGGGCCCAGGGCCTGCTCGCGTCCCTGTCGGTCTTTGAGGGCGAACATGATCCCTTCTGCCTGGGTATACACCTCCCAGCGGCCCGATTCCCGCCAGATCTCTGCCGGCTGCAACTGGGGCAAAAGACACTCCTGAGCCCCAATGGCGTTCATCTCCTCCCGGACAATGCCCGAGATCTTCTGCAGCACCCGCCACAGCAGGGGCAGATAGGTGTAGATCCCTGGGGAGAGCCGCCGGATAAAACCGCCTCGCAGCAGCAGCTTGTGGCTGGGCAGCTCTGCTTCAGCAGGATCCTCCCGCAGGGTTACAAACAACATCTGACTCAATCGCTGGCTCCGTTGCATTCCTCCTCTCCACTTGTGTTCTGGAGAAAACCCCTCCTCGGGCTCCCCTCGACCGGGATCCCTCGGCCTCTAGGCCGCCCAAATTGACTAGGCGGGAGCTAGGGTCCGCCGCTTGGTAACCATCTGGTAGACCTCGATAATGTCCCCTTCCTGCCAGGCATCGAACTTCTCAATACCGATCCCACACTCGAAACCAGCAGCCACCTCCCGCACGTCGTCCTTGAAGCGTTTGAGAGAGTCGAGGCGTCCCTCGTAGACCACTTCTCCCTTGCGGCGAACCCGCACCAGGGCGTTGCGCTGCACTTTGCCGGAGAGCACGTAGCTGCCAGCCACAGTGCCGCGGCTGATGGGGATGACTTTGCGCACTTCCGCTTGGCCCAGCAGCTCCTCCACCTCTTCTGGCTCCAGCAAGCCCTCCATGGCTGCCCGCAGGTCATCCAGCAGGTTGTAGATAATGTTGTATTCGCGCACATCGACCCCTTTCTCGTCGGCAGCTCGCCGCGCGCCGGGGGCGAAGGTGGTGTTAAAGCCCAAGATAATGGCGTCGCTGGCTGCTGCCAAATCCACGTCAGTCTCTGTAATCTCCCCAGGAGCTGCCAGAAGAACCCGCAAGCGCACTTCCTCTTGCGGCAAATCCTGCAGGGCCGTCTGGATGGCCTCGGCGGATCCCTGGACGTCTGTTTTGATGATTAGGTTCAACTCTTTGAGCTGGCCTTCCTGGGCTTTGGCAGAAATGCTAGTCAAGCTGACGCGACGAGAGAGCAACGCCTGTTGCAAACGGCTTTGCCGCAGGGCCTCCGCCTGCTCCTCAGCAACGCGGCGTGCTTCCTTCTCATCGCCATAGACCTGAAACTCATCCCCTGCCGCCGGCACCTCTTCCAAGCCCAGCAGTTGCACCGCTGAAGAGGGCCCGGCCTCCTGCAGCCGTTGGCCACGGTCGTCCATCATGGCCTTGACGCGGCCAAACACGGCTCCAGCCACCAGCGTATCCCCCACCCGCAGGGTGCCGTTTTGCACCAACAAAGTGGCCACGGGTCCCCGCGCTTTGTCCAAGTGGGCTTCGATCACAGTGCCGCGGGCGGGCCGGTTGGGATTGGCCTGCAGCTCGGCCACATCCGCCACCAACAGGATCATCTCTAGCAGCGCGTCTAGGTTGCGGCGGGTAAGAGCGCTGACCTCCACCATGGGCGTGTCGCCACCCCACTCCTCCGGCACCAGCCCATGCTCTGCCAACTGCTGCTTGACGCGCTCCGGCTGGCTGCCGGGCTTGTCAATCTTGTTGATGGCCACAATGATGGGTACGTGGGCTGCCCGTGCATGGCTAATGGCCTCCAGCGTCTGCGGCTGCACGCCATCGTCGGCAGCCACCACTAAGACAGCAATGTCAGTGACGCTGGCACCGCGGGCGCGCATGGCCGTGAAGGCCTGGTGGCCAGGAGTATCCAGAAAAACAATGCGCCGCTTCTGGCCTTCAAAGTCTACGTCCACGTGGTAGGCACCAATGCGCTGGGTGATCCCACCTGCTTCGTGCTGGGCCACATTGGTTTGGCGGATGGCATCGAGCAAAGTGGTTTTGCCATGATCCACGTGGCCCATGATGGTTACCACTGGCGGACGGGACACCAGGTGGTCAATGTCCTCCAGCTCGAGCATCTCGCTTTTCTTGGCTTTGGGCTTTGTCTCTGGCCGACGAACCTCATAGCCCAACTCTTTGGCCACCGTTTCAGCCAGCGACTCGTCTAAAACCTGGTTGATGGTTACCTTCACCCCCTTAAAGAAGAGGGTTTTGATGATCTCTGTTTCCGACACCCGCAGGCGCTGGGCCAGTTCCTGCACACTGAGGCTGCCTTCGAGAACCAGAACCTTCTCTTGGGGCAGCAATTCCACCGTTTCTTCTGGAGGGCTGGCTTGAGCAGGGGTTGAGGGCTGCGGGGAGTGGTCAGCCGCTGGCCGAGGGCGCGGGGTCGAGACAACCGCTGCTGGTGGACGCTGCGCAGGGGGCTTGGCAGCGGGACGCGGCAAGGGCTGGATAGCGTTTAGCTGCGCTTGCTTGACGGTGGAGCTCACGGCCAGGGAATCCAAGTCCAGCAAGCCGTCTCCGTCTCCCTCCTCGCGTCTGCGTTTGCGCTTGCGCTCGGCCTGAGTGCGGCTGGATCGCCGTTCTAGGGCTTGTAGCTCCTCATCTTCCTCTTCTGCCACTGCCTTGCGCTTGACTTTGGATGGGGCAGGCCGCACGGGAGCTTCAGCCAGCACGGGAGTAGAGCGTTCTCCAGGGATCGCTTCGGGCAAGCGGGGAGAAGGCTCTGGCTCGGGGGGAACTGTTTTAGCGGCAGGACGGATGGGAGGCCCTACCAACTCCAACCGCGGCTGGGACCGAGGAGCCTCCTCGGCTTTACTGGGGCTGTCTTCCTTTTTGAGGGCTGCTGGCTGGGGCTCGGGATGACTGGCAGGGCGAACAGGTGGGCCTACCAGTTGGGGACGCGGTCTTTGCGGCGGAGGAGCCTTTGCTTCTGCGGGATGAGGAGGGGGGGTAACCCGCTGAGGAGGGGGAAGCACCACCGGGCGCTTAGCCACCGGAGCAGGGCTGGTCTCGGAGCTGGCTGCTTTGGCTCCACTAGGTTCAGGTCGAGCTGGAGGGGCCGCTAGCTGTGGCTTGGTCTCTCCTGCGGGAGTAGCCTGTTGCCGCGGCGGGCCTATTCGTTCGGGGCTGGCCGCAGCAGCCTCTTTAGCAGGGGGGAGGCGCTCTGGTCGCTGCAACAGCGGTTTGGGAGAGCTGGCCTCCCTAGGGGTAGCTGGCTGCTGAGCAGGAGCAGGCCGGCGAATGCCGACAATAGCCTGAGAGCGCTCACTGGCTTTGGCTTCTGCCGATGCCTCTGCTGGCGAGCTTCCTTGGGACTTGGTCCGCGGGCGAGGCGGTTTTCCACTGGGGGATCCGCCCAGTTTGCTACGCACCAACTCGGCTTGCTCTAGGGAAATGGTGCTGCTATGGCTCTTGAAAGGGATCCCCAACTGCTCACAAGCCTCTAGCACCTCGCGATTGTCACGTCCCAGTTCGCGGGCAATGTCGTAAAGTCGAACTTTGTCGGTCATTCCTCTGCTCGCCTCTGCTCCTATCTCCTCGTTAGTTTTACGCTTGAATCATCTAGGCGGGCGTTTCTCCCGGCATAGGGGACTGTCTTGAAGATCCTAGGGGGAAGCGAAGTCCAAAGCCGCCCTAGCAACAGCGGGGGCAGGAACCAACACCAACAGCGCCTTTTTAGAATAACTCTTCTGTAGTCCCTAGAGGTTGGCTGTAGCTGACCTCACCCAACCCCATTTTGACAACTAAGAGGGGTTGCCGTGTAGTTGGCAGGGGGTTGACATACTCCCCGGCCTAAAGGCCGGGGATTCTTGTTCTTGGTTCCACGAGCGCACTTACTTCAAAGGACTCCGTCCCGCTATCGCGAA
>Ga0197142_1000356_pt1 | contig 42089 bp, 32 predicted proteins | sample GBS60_MetaG_FD_148614 | JGI IMG/M metagenome (GOLD analysis project Ga0197142, IMG submission 148614) | Sediment microbial communities from Great Boiling Springs, Gerlach, Nevada, United States - GBS 60_MetaG | ecosystem: Environmental > Aquatic > Thermal springs > Hot (42-90C) > Sediment... | reverse complement strand
CTGGCGCTGGCGGCCTATAATGCGGGCCCGGCGCGCGTGGAGAGCTTCGCGGGGCTGCCGCCGATACCGGAGACGGTAAATTACGTGGCCGACATTCTCAAGCGCTTGAACGCGGGCGAGCGCTGAAGGCGGCTGGCGGCGGGCGTCCTGGTTAAAGTCCGGCGCGATTCCACCGATAAGAGGCGAGGAGCCGGATAGAGGGCATCAGCGCCGCATCCGGAAAACGAGCAGCGGTCTCGCCCAAGAGGATGGCACCGAAACTGAGCGGCAACCCCCGCGAGGGGCTGCAACAGACGGCGATAGCGACGCGACCCGTACTGGACTGGGGCCTGGAGGCCCCGCCCGCCTCGTGGGAGCCGAAGGTGCTCATCGTCGATTCGGCGGCCTCCAACCGCCACGTGATCCGATCGATCCTCCGCCAGGAGGGTTGCAAGCTCTTGGAGGCGTCCGGGGCTCGTGAGGCGCTCGCCATTCTGGAACGCGAAAGCGTCGATCTGATCATTCTCGAAATGATGCTGCCGGAAACGGACGGCCTCGAGCTGTGCGCCCGGCTGAAGGCAGACCGGCGGACGATGTTCGTGCCGGTGCTCATGATGACGAGCCTTCCCGGCGTCGAGCGCGAGATCCTGTGCATTCACTCCGGCGCCGATGATCTTTTGACCAAGCCGCTTCACCCGCAACTGGTGCGCACCCGCGTGCGGGCGATGCTGCGGCAGAAGGCGGCCCTGGATACGCTGGAGGAGGCCGAGACGATCCTGTTCGCCCTGGCCCAGTCGATCGAAGCCCGCGATCGCTCCACCCACGGGCACTGCCAGCGGCTGGCAGCCTATAGCGTCGCCGTCGGAAAGGCGCTCGGCCTCGGCCTGGACGATCTGGTGGCGTTGCATCGCGGCGGCTATCTGCACGACATCGGCAAGATCGCCATCTCCGACGCCATTCTGTTCAAGCCCGGGCCGCTCAACAAAGAGGAGTGGGAGCAGATGCGGCAGCATCCGATCATCGGCGAACAGATCTGCCGTCCGATGAGGACGCTGGCCCCGGTGCTGCCAATCATCCGGCACCATCATGAGCGCTGGGACGGCTCGGGCTATCCGGACGGGCTCGAAGGCGAGAGCATCCCGTTGCTGGCGCGAATTCTTCAGTTGTCGGATATCTACGACGCGCTGATCACGGAGCGGCCCTACAAGCCCGCGCTACCCCAGGGGGAGGCGCTGGCCGTGCTCGAGGAGGAGGCGCACCGCGGCTGGCGCGATCCGGAGCTGGTGGCGGTGTTTCGGGAGGTGTGCCTGAGCGGCGTGGTCGCGCAGGAGCCCACCCCCATCACCGCCTCGCTCGAGAGCCTGCACCGGAGCATCCAGGACGCCTTCGCCCGGAAGGCGGCGCAACAGCCGCGATGAACTTTGGCGGGTCCGGCTCAGCCGGTTTCGGGCAGAAACGCCGGCGTGCTGATGCCCGCGAAAGGCTGGAAGGGGCCGCGCACTTGACACACATGGAGCTCGACGTTTCGCGCGCCGCGGTCGTACATGCGCGCTACCAGCGCCGGCTGATCGGCGGGTAGCAGGAACAACGCCGGCCGACCCCGGAAGCGCTCCAGTTCAGCCAGCAGCAGCGCTTCGGCCTCGACTTCCGAGCGGGCCACGCAGGGCCCAATCATCTGGAACGAGCGATGGGTGCAGGAGAAGAGAAAGCCGTCGATCGCGCCGCCGTCCCCCTCGTAGACCGACACGTGAAAGCAGCCCAGCCGGTTCTCGATAGCGAAACGATAGTCCAGTTCCCGGCTGATGCCGCTGACGGCCAGCTCGAGCCGGGCCATGGCGGCAACGTCGGCAAGCGCGGCGTCGCGCACGCGCGCCAGGCCGGGATGGGCGCAGTGGAGCCCGCCGGCGGGGACGGGCAGAACCATGTCCTGGAAGAGGTGGCGCGGCACGAAGCCGTGTCGCGTGTAGAGCGAAAACGAGTCCAGGTTCAAGGCGCTTGACGTGAGCCGCACCGGTTTGCCTTCCTCTGCGGCCAGCGCGAGGATATGGCGCAGCAGGGCGCTGGCGGCGCCCGTGCCGAAATAGTTCGGGTGAACGTTCATGATGCCGAGGCCGACGTGGTGCGGGCGCGGGTGGTAGAAACAGGAGCCGGCCAGCAGGCCGGAGCGGGTATCTTGGGCGACGATGCCGCAGCCGGGCTCGAGGGCGTCGTAGATCTCGAAGAACACGTCGGCCGCCATCGGGTCTCCGGAGAAGATCGGCGGCCGGCCGTGCAAGCGATACCAGAAGTTGAGCGACACCTGGATGAGGGAGGCGACCTCTGCGCGGTCGTCGGGTGTCATGGGGCGGACCTTGAAGGGCATGGCGGTTGGCACACGATTGTATCAGGAATGCCCCGTCAGGCCCGCCGAGCGGCCCCCAAGCGGGTTGGGTGTAAGCTAGAGGGGAGGCTGACAGCAGGCCGGGGTCGTTGAGGACACGGCTGCCCGGGGGGGGTGCCCCGGGCCGAAGCTCTCATGTGGGTTCGCCTCTCGCTGTCGATCTTCTGGCTCCTGCCCGTTTGCGCAGCGCAGCCATCCGCCGCTCCGGTGGGTTTCACGGAGGCGAGACAGTACCGGGTCCATCGCCGCCTCGCGCTGCCCGGCTCAGTGGAAGCTTCCCTGATCAGCCGCGTGGCGAGCGAGATCGCCGGTTTGGTGACGGAAGTTCCCGTTCGCGAGGGCGACCAGGTCAGGAAAGGGGACCTGCTGGCGCGGCTGAGCGAACGCAGCCTGGAGCTCAGTCTGCGGGCGGCGCGGGCGCAGCTGGACGAGGCCGAGGCGCGCCAGCGGCTGGCGGAGCGCAACTATGAGCGAGCGCGCGAGCTGTCGGCCTTGGGCGTCTTCAGCCGCCAGCAGCTTGACGATGCGCTTTATGAGTTCCGCGCCTGGCAGGGAAGGATCGACCATCTGAGAGCTGAAATCGATCGGATCGGCTACGAGTTGGAGCGCTCGCGGATCCTGGCGCCCTTCGACGGGGTGGTGATCGCCCGGCACACCCAGGTGGGCCAGTGGCTGAGGGTCGGCGACCCGGTGGCGGAACTGCTTTCGCTCGAGGAGCTCGAGGTCGTCGTAAACGTGCCCGAGCGGTACTACCGCGCCGTTCGCGCCGGGGCGCCGGCGCGACTGATGCTGGATGCGCTTGGCGGCGCCGTGCTCCGCGGTCGGGTGAGCGCCGTGATCCCTCGCGCCGAGCCGCAGGCGCACACCTTTCCCGTGCGGGTGCGTTTCTCCGACGAAACCCGCCGCATCGCCGCGGGCATGCTGGCGCAGGTGGAGCTGGACGGCGTCTTTGAAACGGGAGAGGGGCCGCGGCTGGCGACGATCGTTCCCAAAGACGCGGTGGTGCGGGAGGGGACCGAGCTGCGCGTCTACGTGCTGGACGGCGACGGCGTCGCCAAGGCGGTGGCGGTTGCAACCGGCGCAGCCGTGGGCTCCTGGACCGAGGTGAGGGGGCCGATCGCTCCGGGCCAGAAGGTGATCACGCGCGGCAACGAGCGGCTCCGTCCGGGCCAGAGGGTCGTCGGCGAGCGCGTGGACTACCCGCTGCCATGAAGCTGGTCGAGCAGGCGATCCGCTACCCGGTGACGACCGCCGTGGGCGTCATCCTGTTGGGGCTGTTCGGCAGCGTGGCGCTCCGCCGCATTCCCGTGCAGTTGACGCCGACGGTGGACGAACCCCGTGTGAGCGTCTCCACGTTCTGGCCGGGAGCCGGCCCGGCCGAGATCGAGCGCGAGATCGTCCAGGAGCAGGAGGAGCAGCTCAAGGCGGTGGAGGGGTTGCGCCGCATGGAGAGCTCGAGCTCGGACAACTTCGCCAGCGTCGAGCTGACCTTCCGGCTGGGCACGGACGAAAACACGGCGCTGCTCAAGGTGGCCAACGCGCTTCAGCAGGTGCCCGATTACCCGCCGGAGGCCCGCAAACCGGTGCTGTACTCCGGCACGAGCGACGAAAGCGCCATTGCCTGGTTCGTGCTGCGCGCCGCCGGCGAGAAGCCGTTTCCGGGCGAGGTGGCCAGGCTTCAGTACTTCGTCGAGGACTTCATCAAGCCCGAGCTGGAGCGCGTGCCGGGCGTGGGCGCGGTGAACATCTACGGGGGGCAGTACGCCGAGGTCCACGTCATCGTCGATCCGGCGCGGCTGGCCGCGCGCCGGGTGACGTTGAGCCAGTTGGCGGCGGCGCTCGAACAAGAGAACCGGAACTTCAGCGGGGGCGATTTCTCCGAAGGCAAGCGCCGCTACCAGGTGCGCACGGTGGGCGAGTACTCCTCGCCGGAGGAGATCGGCGATGTGGTGATTGCCGTCTCGGGCGGCGTGCCGATCTATGTGCGTGACGTCGCCCGGGTCGAGCTCGGCTATCGCAAGCCGACGGCGCGGGCATTCTTCAAGGGCGAAGGCATGATCGCGCTGAATGCGGTCAAGCAGTCGGGGGAGAACGTGCTCGCGGTGATGGCCGGCCTCAAGGCGGCGGTGGAGCGTCTCAACCGGGAGCTGCTTGCTCCTCGGGGCCTTCTGCTCGCGCAGGTTTACGACGAAACGGAGTACATCCATCGCTCCCTGGCGCTGCTGCGGCAGAGCCTGTGGGTGGGCGGCACGCTGGCGGTTCTGGTTCTGCTCGTCTTTCTTCGCAGCCTGACTGCCACGCTGGTGATCGCCGCGGCCATGCCGGTGAGTCTGGTCGGCACGTTCCTGATGATGTTGTGGTTTGAACGCTCGCTCAACGTCATCAGCCTGGCGGCGATGGCCTTTGCCGTGGGCATGGTGGTGGACAACTCGATCGTCGTGCTGGAGAACATCTATCGCCACCGACAGATGGGCAAGTCGCGCCGGGAGGCGGCCTACCAGGGCACGGTCGAGGTCTGGGGCGCGGTGCTGGCGAGCACGTTGACGACGATCGCCGTCTTCGTCCCGGTGCTTTTCGTCGAGGAGGAGGCCGGGCAACTGTTTCGCGACATCGCCATCGGACTCAGTTGCGCGGTGGGCCTGAGCCTGCTCGTGGCCGTCACGCTCATTCCGAGCCTGTCGGCGAAGCTGCTGTCGGCCGCGCCGAGGCAGTCGCGCGCGTCTCGGTTCTCCCCGGCGGCGCTGGGCCGCGCGCTGAGCGCCGGCGTAACGGCGCTGGTGGGCTGGCTGGGCCTCGGCGTGCTGCGGCGCCTGTTCGCGGTCTGCTCATTGACGGCCGCTGCCGTCTGGCTCAGCCTGACCCTCATGCCCAAGGCCGAGTACCTGCCCACAGGCAATCACAATTTTCTGTTCGGTGCGGTGCTCCCCTCGCCAGGCTACAACCTCGACGAGGTGGCCGAGCTGCGGCACCGCTACACCGAGCAGCTCGCGCACCTCTGGGAGCCTCCCGCGGAGGCGACCCGCTCGCTTCCCGGAGGCGGGATCGATTCGTTTTTCTTCATCGCCATGCCGGACCGCTGCTTCCTGGGAGCGGGCTCGCGCCAGCCCGACCGCGCGCGGGAGCTGATCCCGGAAATCCAGCGGGTGAATGCGAGCATTCCCGGCGCCATCGGCTTTGTCAGCCAGGTGGGGATTTTCGAAGGGGGCCAAGGCCGGCGCATCGACATCGACGTCACCGGCCCGGAACTGGAGCGGTTGCTCGAACTTGGGCGGGAGATCTACAGCGAGGTGCGGGCACGGCTTGCCGGGGCGCAGGCGCGTCCGATACCGAGCTTGGACCTGGGCAACCCCGAACTTCGCGTGGTCGCCGATCGCCGGCGAGCTGCCGAGGCCGGCATCAGCAACCGGGAGCTTGGCTTCATCGTCAGCGCGCTCGTCGACGGCGCCAAGGCCAGCGACTATCAGTATGAGGGGCGCAAGATCGACATCAAGGTGATGGCCGAGCCCGGCTTCCGCCACCGCACGCACCTGCTCGGCCAGATGCCCATCGCCACGCCGGACGGGCGCCTGATCACCCTGGACTCGGTCGCCCGCCTGGAGGAGACGCGCGGTCCGGTCACCATCCGGCGCCGCGAGCGCCAGCGCGCCGTCACCATTCAGGTGGCGCCGCCCGAGCAAACGCCGCTTCAGGCGGCGATGGAGACCATCGAAACGGAAGTGCTCGCGCCGATGCGCGCCGCGGGCAAACTGGCCGGCCCCTACCGGGCGGAGTTGAGCGGGACGGCGGACAAACTGACCCAGACCTACGAGGCGTTCAAGTGGAATTTCGTACTCGCTGTCGCCATCACCTACCTGCTGATGGCGGCCCTGTTTGAGAGCTTTCTTTATCCGTTCGTCATCCTGTTCAGCGTGCCGCTGGCGGCGGCGGGGGGATTTCTCGGTCTGGCGGCGGTGAACCGTTTTCTGACCTACCAGGCGCTCGACATCCTGACCATGCTCGGCTTCGTGATCCTGGTGGGGACGGTGGTCAACAACGCGATCCTGATCGTGCACCAGTCGCTCCGGCACATTCGCACTGAAGCGCTCGCGCCGACCGAGGCGGTCCGGCTGGCCACGGCAAGCCGCATCCGCCCGATCTTCATGAGCGTGCTGACGAGCGTGTTCGGAATGCTGCCCCTGGTGCTGTTTCCGGGCCCCGGCTCGGAATTCTATCGCGGCCTGGGCAGCGTGGTGGTGGGCGGTCTGCTGGTCTCGACCGTCTTTACGCTGTTTGTGGTGCCCTCGCTGTTCAGCCTGGTGTTCGAGGCCCGCACGGCCTTGGCGGAGGGTCTTCGACGGCTGGCCGGCGCCGAGGCGGGCGATGGAGGGCGGCGATTGCCTCCGCCTCGCGGTTCAGGGGATAATGAAAGGGGACCGGAAATCGGTGTTGAGGCGCAAGCATCCGGCGGGGGTACCTCTTGAGACGGTCGGGGTCTGACGACACGCTACGCTGCTCGTTTTGCCATAAAAGCCAGGACGTCGTCGGCAAATTGATCTCCTCTCCGGGCGAGTACCCGCGGGCCTACATCTGTGACGAGTGCATCGCCGTGTGCAACTCGATTCTGGAGGATGACCGGCCTGAGCCGGTGTCCGGCGGCGCCTTCAAGTTGCCGAAGCCGCTCGAGATCAAGGACTACCTGGATCAGTATGTGATCGGCCAGGAGTCGGTGAAGAAGAAGCTGGCCGTCGCCGTCTATAACCACTACAAGCGCATTTATCTGAACCGGCAGCGGACCGGCGACGTCGAGCTGGCCAAGAGCAACATCCTGCTGATCGGACCCACCGGGACGGGCAAGACGCTGTTGGCGCAGACGCTGGCGCGATTTCTCGACGTGCCCTTCGCCATCGTCGACGCCACGACGCTCACCGAGGCGGGCTACGTGGGCGAGGACGTCGAGAACATCATCCTGCGCCTGCTGCAAAACGCCGATTGGGACGTGCAGCGCTGCCAGCAGGGGATCATTTATATCGACGAGATCGACAAGATCGGGCGCAAGGACGAGAACCCCTCGATCACGCGCGACGTCTCCGGCGAGGGCGTGCAGCAAGCGCTGTTGAAGATTCTCGAGGGCACGATCGCCAACGTGCCGCCGCAGGGAGGACGCAAGCACCCGCACCAGGAGTTCACTCCGGTGGACACGACCAACATCCTGTTCATCTGCGGCGGCGCCTTTGTCGGGCTGGAGAAGATTATCAGCCGGCGGATCGGCCAGTCGTCGATCGGTTTCCTCAAAGACAAAGACAAGGAGTCGCCGGAGCGCCGGGCTTCCTCAAGCGGCCGCCGCGACCTGAATCTGCTCGAGAAGGTGCAGCCGGTGGATCTGATCCGGGCGGGCTTCATCCCGGAGTTCATCGGGCGCCTGCCGGTGATTGCCGTTCTGGAGGATCTGGACAAGGATGCCCTCGTTCAGATTCTGACCAAGCCCAAGAACGCCATCATCCGGCAGTACCAGAAGCTGTTCGAGTTTGAAAATGTTAAACTGAGATTTACGGAGGATTCCCTCGAGGCGATTGCGGCCTTGGCCATGGAGCGGAAGGTCGGGGCGAGGGGCTTGCGGACCATCCTCGAGGATCTCATGCTCGAGCTGATGTACTATCTCCCCTCGTACAAGAAGATCCGAGAGTTCGTGGTGACCAAGGAGATGGTCATGGCCCGGAAGATCAACCTGGCGCTTCTTGAGAAGGCCGGCTGACGGCCCCTGGACCTCCGGCCTCGGAGCCGGCCGCCTGTGTGCGGGCCGGCACAGAAAATCAGTACAGCCTCAACAGGACCCATGCTTACCTCGAAGGAAAAAACCGAAACCAAGCGCCTCCCGATGATGCCCATCCGGGACGTCGTGATTTTTCCGTTCATGATGACGCCGTTCGTGGTCGGCCGGGAGTCGAGCGTGCGGGCGCTCGAGCAGGCGCTGCTGGCCGACAAGAAGATCTTTTTGGCCACGCAGCACGACGCCTCGGTGGACGATCCCCGGCCGGATGAGATTTACAGCGTCGGCACGATCGCCAACATTGTTCAAAGCCTGAAGCTGCCCGACGGCAACATCAAGGTGCTGGTGGAGGGGGTGGAGCGGGCCAAGATCCTCTCGCTCAGCGAAGAGGAGGGCTTTTTCCGGGCGCTGGTGCGGACGCACTCCTATCGCGTCGAGCCCGGACCGCAACTGGATGCGCTGATCGCCCGCGTGACCTCGCTGTTTGAGCAGTACGTCAAGCTCAGTCAGAACCTCAACTACGAGACGATGATCGCCGCCGTGCGGGTGGAGGATCCGGGCAAGCTGGCCGACACGGTGGGCGCCAACCTGCCGCTGACGATCGAGGAGAAGCAGGAGCTGCTTGAGATCTTCGATCCGATCGACCGGCTCACCCGCGTCGGCGACATGCTGGACATCGAGATCGAGAAGCTCAACGTCGACCGCACCATCCAGGGCCGCGTCAAGCGCCAGATGGAGCGGGCGCAAAAGGAGTACTACCTCAACGAGAAGATCAAGGCCATCCAGAAGGAGCTCGGCCGGGGCGAGAAGAGTGAATACGACGAGCTGAGGAAGAAGATCGAAGCCGCCGGCATGACGCGTGAGGCCAAGGAGAAGGCGCTGGCGGAGCTGAAGCGGCTGGAGAGCATGCCGCCGATGTCGGCCGAATCGACGGTCTCGCGCAACTACCTGGACTGGCTGCTGGCGGTGCCCTGGAAGAAGAAGACGCGCGAGATCCGCGACCTGGTCTATGCCGAAAAGGTGCTCGAGGCCGACCACTACGGACTGGAGAAGGTCAAGGAGCGGATCCTGGAGTTCCTGGCCGTGCGCCGCATGGTGAAGAATCCCAAGGGCTCCATCCTCTGCTTCGTGGGTCCGCCGGGCGTGGGCAAGACCTCGCTCGGCATGTCGATCGCCCGGGCTACCGGGCGCAAGTTCGTGCGCATGTCGCTCGGCGGCGTGCGGGACGAGGCGGAAATCCGCGGGCACCGGCGCACCTACATCGGCGCGCTGCCGGGCCAGATCATCCAGATGATGAAGAAGGCCGGCACCCGCAACCCGGTCTTCATGCTCGACGAAGTCGACAAGATGTCGATGGACTTTCGCGGCGATCCTTCGGCGGCCCTGCTCGAGGTGCTCGATCCGGAGCAGAACTACATGTTCATGGATCACTACCTCGACGTCGAGTATGACTTGAGCCAGGTGTTCTTCATCTGCACGGCCAACGTGCTGCACACCGTGCCGCCGGCGCTTCAGGACCGCATGGAGGTGATCCGCTTGTCGGGCTATACCGAGCTGGAGAAGCTCGAGATCGCCAAGCGGTTTCTGGTGCGCAAGCAGATGCAGCAGACGGGCCTGACGGCCGAGCACATCGAGTTCACCGACGAGGGCCTTCTCAGTCTGATTCAGCACTACACGCGCGAGGCCGGGGTCCGGAACCTGGAGCGGGAGATCGGCAACATCTGCCGCAAGGTGGCGCGCCGGGTGGTGAACGCGCGCAGCGGCAGCCCGAAGAAGAAGCCGCCCAAGGTTGTCGTGACGGCCGAGGCCGTGCCCGAGTTTCTGGGGCCGCAGAAGTTCCGGGATTTCCAGGCGGACAAGAAGAATGAGGTGGGCGCCGTGGTGGGGCTGGCCTGGACGGAGGTCGGCGGGCAGATCCTGACGACGGAGGCGACGATCATGGAGGGCCGCGGCAAGCTGACGACGACGGGCAAGCTGGGCGACGTCATGCAGGAATCGGCGCAGGCGGCCATGAGTTACATCCGCTCGCGGGCCCACACGCTCGGGCTGGCGCGGGACTTCTATCGCCAGCTCGACATCCACGTGCATGTGCCCGAAGGAGCGATCCCCAAGGACGGCCCCTCGGCGGGCATCACCATCGCCACCGCCATCGTCAGCGCTCTGACGCAGATTCCGGCCCGCTGCGACGTGGCCATGACCGGCGAGATCACACTGCGGGGCAAGGTGCTGCCGATCGGCGGGCTGAAGGAGAAGCTGCTGGCGGCCCACCGGGTGGGCATCCGGGAGGTCATCCTGCCCAAAGATAACCAGAAGGACCTTCCCGACGTGCCGGAGAACGTTCGGCAAGACATGAAGCTGCACTTCGTCGAGTCGATGGACGAAGTGCTGAGGATTGCCTTGGAGCGGGAGATTCCGCTCGGGGAGGCGCTGCCGGCGCCGCCGGTCGAGCTGGCTGCGCCCCGCCCGGCGGAAGAGCTGGACAAGGTGATGCATTGAGGCCGACCGGCGAAGCGGCCCGGCGACGGCATGCCGGGTGCGCTTGCGAAGATGGTGGTAGCGGAGTTTGTTGGCAGCGCAGCGCGGGCCGATCAGTTCCCTGCCGAGCAGCCGCGCGAGTTTGCGTTTCTCGGCCGGAGCAACGTGGGCAAGTCGACTCTGTTGAACGCGCTGCTCGGTGGGCGGAGACTGGCCCGCACCAGCGCCACCCCCGGCTCGACGCAAGCGCTCAACTTCTACCGCGTCGAGCCCGACATGCACTTTGTCGACTTCCCCGGCTACGGCTATGCGCGAGTTCCGCCGGATGAGGCGCGGCGCTGGAAGGGCCTGATCGAGAGCTACCTGCGTCGCCGCCGCGCGCTGCGGCTCTGCTTTCTTTTGGTGGACGCTCGCCATGGCTGGATGGAGAGCGATCTCCAGTTGAAGCAGTGGCTGGAGTTTTACGGACGGCCGTACCTGGTCGTCGCCACCAAGACCGACAAATGGAAGACCCAGAGGGAGCGGCACCGCGGACTGGCCGCCCTGACCGCGCACGTCGGGGCGGATCGTCTGGTGCCGTTCTCGGCCCTCACCGGCCAAGGAGTGAAGGAGATTTGGCAAGCGATACGCAACACTTAGAACCGAACGGGCAGAACAGCCCTGCCGAGGAGGCGGCCCCGGAGCAGGCTACGGCCGTCGAAACCGAGTCCGCCGAAGGCGTCTCGAAAGCGGAGGAGGCCACGGCGCCCCGCAAAAAGCAGGGAGCGCGAGCCGGAAACAAGACGGGCACCACGCTCGACCTGGCGGTGCTCAAGGAGATGAGCATCCAGAAGCTCAACCAGATCGCCAAGGACCTGGGCGTGACGGGCGCCGCCGGCATGCGCAAGCAGGAGCTGATCTTCAAGATCCTGCAAACGCAGGCCGAAAAGAGCGGGCTCATCTTCGCCGAAGGGGTGCTCGAGTGCCTTCCCGACGGCTTCGGCTTTCTCCGTGCGCCGGAGTATAACTACCTGCCGGGCCCGGACGACGTCTACGTCTCCCCGTCTCAGATCCGCCGCTTCGACCTGCGGACCGGCGATACGATCTCCGGCCAGATCCGGCCGCCCAAAGAGGGCGAACGCTACTTCGCCCTCATCAAGGTGGACGCGATCAACTTCGAGCCGCCCGAGGAGGCGCGCAACAAGATCTTCTTCGACAACCTGACGCCTCTGTATCCGAACCAGCGGATCCGGCTGGAGACGACGCGCGACAACTACAGCGGGCGCGTCATGGACATGCTGACGCCGATCGGCAAGGGGCAGCGCGGACTGATCGTGGCGCCCCCGCGGACGGGCAAGACGATGCTGCTGCAAAGCATCGCCAACTCGATCACCACCAACCACCCGGAGATCATCCTGATCGTGCTGTTGATCGACGAGCGGCCCGAGGAGGTCACCGACATGCAACGCTCGGTGAAAGGCGAGGTGATCAGCTCGACCTTTGACGAGCCGGCCTCGCGTCACGTGCAGGTGGCCGAGATGGTGATCGAGAAGGCCAAGCGCCTGGTGGAGCACAAACGGGACGTCGTCATTTTGCTCGACTCGATCACGCGGCTGGCGCGCGCCTACAACACGGTGGTTCCGCCGTCGGGGAAGGTGCTCTCCGGAGGCATCGATTCGAATGCGTTGCAGCGACCCAAGCGCTTCTTCGGCGCCGCCCGCAACGTCGAGGAGGGCGGCTCGCTCACCATCGTCGCCACGGCGCTGATCGATACCGGCAGCCGCATGGACGACGTCATCTTTGAGGAGTTCAAGGGCACGGGCAACATGGAGATCCACCTCGACCGCCGGCTGGTCGACAAACGGGTTTTCCCGGCCATAGACATCCACAAAAGCGGCACGCGCAAGGACGAGTTGCTGCTGCCCAAGGAGGAGCTGAACCGGGTGTGGGTGCTGCGCAAGGTTCTGAGCCCGCTCTCCCCGGTCGAGGCGATCGAACTGCTGTTGGACAAACTCAGCAAGACGCGCAACAACGCCGAATTCCTGGCCTCGATGAGCGCCTGAGGGGGGAGCCGGCCGTGGCAAATTTTCGCCGGCCGGGATAACCTCAAAAAGGCTGAGTTCGTCATAAAGGCAGGGAGAAACCCTCCGGCGCCCCCATTGTGGCGGGGGCGGGGCGGTAGTGCATCATGGAAGCGCCAAAGCCAACCTCTCTCCTTCCGGAAATCGTCCCGCAGGCTCCTCGTCCGGTCCCGCAGGTGGTCCCGCCGCCTGCGCCGCGCCGGCGTCCGGCGCGCCGGTGGTGGGTGGTTCCGGCTATCCTGCTGGTGGGTGCCGTTTTATACCTCCAGTGGGCTCGCCGGCAGGCTGCTCGTGAGCTGGCGGCCGGCGCCCGCGGTCAAGTGCCGGTCCATCAGGTTCAGGCGGGCCCGCTCGAGCGCACCTTGCGGGTGAGCGGGACGACGCGGGCGGGAAAGTACGTCAGCCTGCTCGTGCCCCGGCTGGAGGGTAGCCGGAGCGGGCGGGGGCGGAGCGCCCAGGCGAGCTTGATTCAGGCCGACTCGACCATCACGGTGGCCTCGACGTCGACCGTGGCGCGGTCGTCGACCTCCTCGCGGCTCAGCCAGACCGGCATGGTGACCTCCACCGGGACCGGTTCGGGCGGCGGCTTCAGCGGCGCGCCGCGGAGTGGCTCGGGAGCGATGCGCGCCGCCACGAGCCGGGTCGGGACCTCGGCCTCCGCCGGCGCCTCGGGCGGCAACATCAGCTCGTCTGCCTCGCAGGCGAGTTCCGCCCTGGGCTCCTCGGGCCTGGGCAGCACGGCCGCGGCCTTGAGCGGCGGCCCCCAGGGTCCCCCGGCGATCGGCGGAGGCGGCGGTGGCGGCGGTGGCGGAAGGGGCCGGCGCGGCGACTTCATGCTGGCCCTGCACAAGCTGGTCCCCGGGGGCACCTGGGTCAAGAAGGGCGACGTGGTAGCGGAGTTTGACCGGCAGTTCATGCTGCTTCGCCTGGACGATTATCGCGCCGCCGTCGCCCAGACCGAGGCCGCCTTCAAGAAAGGGCTGGCGGACCTTGAGGTGCGTCGCAAGGCCCACGAGCAGTCGATCCTGGCGGCCCGCGGCAATCTGGAGAAAGCCCGGCTGGATATCAAGGCCACGCCGGTGCTTTCTGAGATCGACGCCGAGCGCCTCAGGCTCGCCCTGGAGGAAGCCGAGGCCCAGTACCGCCAGCTTCTCGGCGAGGTCAAGTACGTCGACATCGCCGAAAAGGCCCAGATCCGCAACGCCGAGCTTCGGGTGCAGGAGGCGCAGGTGGAGCTTCGCCGCGCCGAGGCCAATGTCGAGAAGCTGGTCGCCAGAGCGCCGATGGACGGCATGGTGGTGCATCTGAACGTCTTCCGCGGCGGCGAGTTCGCACAGGTGCGCGAAGGAGACGAGCTGTGGGGCGGCATGCCCTTCCTCCAGATCGTCGAGCCGAGCTCCATGGTGGTGGACGCCCGCGTCAACCAGGTCGACGCCGAGAAGGTCCGGATCGGGCAGAGGGCGCTGGTGCGCTTTGACGCGTTCCCCGAGCTGGTGCTGCCGGCGCGCGTGTACTCGATCGGGACGGTGGCCGTAGGGCGGCAGTACCGCCAGGAGTTCGTCAAGGAGGTCCCGGTGCAGCTCAAGCTCGAGCAAACGGACCCGAGGGTCATTCCGGACCTGTCGGTCAGCGCGGAGATCGTTTTGGATAGGGTGGACCATGCCGTCGTCGCCCCGGCCGAGGCGGTCTTCTCTGAGCCGGGCGACGGCGGCAAGTACGTTTTCGTCCGGAGCGACGGCGGCTGGCGCAAGCGGTCGGTCGAGCTCGGCTTGCGCAATCATGTCGCCGTCGAGGTGCGCGCGGGCCTGGAGCCCGGCGAGCTGGTGGCGTTGCGGCGCCCCGCGCCGGAGGCGTTGGCAAGGGGGGCCGGGCAGTAGTCGGCGGAGCGGGGAAGGTCGATGTCGAAAGACGTAAAACCGAAAAAGCGGCTGGGGCAAGCCAAGGTCTCGATCGGCAAGAAGATCCTGATCTGGGTGCTGGTGCTGGCGCCACTGGCGGCGGCCGGATGGTACCTTTACCGGCGGACGGGCACAACGAAGGTCGAGGTGGCCGTGGCGCGCGTGCGCCGCGGCGATTTCATCGACAGCGTGCGGGCCCGCGGGGAGATCAAAAGCGGCAATTCGATCATTCTGTCGGCGCCCCAGGTGCCGGACTTGCAAATCGTCCGCCTGACGCCGAGCGGGCAGCGGGTCAAGAAAGGCGACGTCGTCATCGAGTTCGACGCCGCCCAGCAGGAGCAAAACCTGCTGCAATACGCCACCAACGTCCGGACCGTGGACAGCGAGATCGTGCAGATGCAGGCCTCGCACAAGATCGTCAGCGAGCTGGACGCCATGAACCTCATGACCGCCGAGTACAACTTGGAGCGGGCCAAGCTCGAGGCGAGCAAGGCGGAGGTGATCTCGGAGATCGAGGGGGCCAAGAACCGCATCAACGTCGAGCTCTCCAAGGGGGAGCTTGGTCAGGTGAAGGTGACCATCGGCGCGCACGAACTCTCCCAGCAGGCCGATCTCGAGCGGCTCCAATATCGCAAGGACAAGACGGTGCGGGACCTGGAGCGGGCCAAGGGGTATCTGTCGCGCATGGTCGTGCGGGCGCCGATCGACGGGATCGTCCACATTCTGCCCAATTTCCGCAGCCAGGGCTCCTGGGGTTCCAAGCCGCCGCCTTTCAAGGAGGGAGACACCGCCTGGACCGGGGCGGCCATTGCCGAAATTCCGGACTTATCCCGGGTGCACCTGGAAATGAATCTGGACGAAGTGGACCGCGGGCGGCTTCAGCTCGGCCAAAAAGTGCGGGTGCGGGTCGACGCGGTGCCCGAGGCCGAGTTTGACGCCGAGCTGGATTGGATCAGTCCCATCGCTTCGCTTCAGTTCCGCGGCGCCGGGATTTCGGAGAAGAGCTTTCCGGCGCGGGCGACGCTGGCTCGCTCGGACGACCGGTTGCGGCCGGGCATGAGCGCAACCGGCGAGATCGTCATCGAGAAGCTCAGCGACGTGCTGCTCATTCCCGCCCGGGCCAGCTTTCTGCATGAGGGCAAGCCCGCCGTGTGGGTGCAGCGCGGCGAGCAGTTCCAGATCCGGCCGATCGAAGTCGGGCGCCGCAACGACGCCCACATCGTGGTGCTGGCGGGTCTTGAGGAAGGCGAGGTTGTGGCGCTGGAGAATCCGGCGGAGGCCGCGGCGCGGGCCAAGAGGAAATTGTGATGCCGGCAGGAAGCGGGATGAAGAAGTTCAAGAGGGCGCTTGTGCGCGCCTCGATCGTCGCGGCGGTGGTGGCGGCCGGCTGGGGAAGCTACCGCCTGGTGCGGCAGATTCCGGAGCGGCAACGCGAAGTCCCTACCACCCGGGTGCGGCGCGGCGATGTCGTGGTCCGGACGTTTTCGCGGGGCGAACTGCGCGCCGTCCGCTCGGTGACGCTGATCGCTCCGAATCTGTTCGGCACCGTCCAGGTGACGAAGCTGGCCCCGCTCGGCGCCTTCGCCCGGGAGGGCGATCTGGTGGTGGAGTTCGATGACGCCGAAGTGCTGTCGCGGCTCGAAGAGAAGCAGCTTGAGCTTGAGCAGATCGGCGAGCGGATCAAGAAGGCCGAAGCCGACCTGGCCATCCGCCGGAATCAGGACGAGGTTGAGCTGCTGCGCGCCCGCTATGCGGTCCGCCGCGCCGAGCTCGAGGTCAAGCGCAACGAGCTGCTTTCGGCCATCGACGCCAAGAAGAACATCCTCAACCTCGAGGAGGCCAAGCGGCGGCTGGACAAGCTCAAGAGCGACATCGAGAGCCGGCGCAAGCAGGCCGAAGCCGAGCTCGCCGTGCTGCGAGAGGAGCGCAACAAGGCCGAGCTCGAGCTGGCACGCGAGCAGCAGCGGCTGCGGCAGGTGAAACTGCTGGCGCCGATGAGCGGCCTGGTGGCCATCCGGCAGCAGCGCACCGGCTTTTTCTTTGCCGGCACCCAGTTGCCGGACATCCGCGAGGGCGACGAGCTGCGCCCGGGCATGCCGGTGGTCGATATCCTGGATTTGTCCGAGCTCGAGGTCGTCGCGCGCGTCGGCGAGCTCGACCGGGCGAACCTGCACGAGGGCCAGCAGGTACTGATTCGCCTGGACGCTCTGCCGGACAAGACGATTCAAGGCAAGATCAAGACGCTCAGCGGTACGGCCAGCGCCGACGTCTACTCCAACGACCCCGCCAAGAAGTTCGATGTCACCTTTGAAATTGACATGCGCGAGCTGCTCACGGCACTCGGAGCCAAACCCGAGCAGATTGCGCGCATCCTGGCCACGGCGGAGCAGAACCGCAAGCGAGCGCCGGCGCAGTCGGCAGGTCCGCCGATGATGCTGGCCGGCATGTTCGGTCCCGGAGGTCCGATCGCTGCGGCCGGCCCCGGTGGCGCAGGCGGCGGGATGGCAAGCGGCTTCGGTCCCCCGGCCGGCGGCCCGGGCGGCTTCCCCGCGGGCGGATTTCCGGGTGCAGGCGGGCAGGGGGGCCAGGCGGGCGCCCGCCGGCCCGGCGGAGGCGGCTTTTTCGCCCAGATGCTGGCGCGCCTGCCCGAGGATCAGCGCAAGAAGGTGGAAGAGGCGCTCAAGAAAGAGCTTCAGGGCAAGAAGCTCGAGGATCTGGACCCGGAGGAGCGCCGAGCGGTCTTTCAGAAGCTGCGCGAACAGATGGGCGGCATATTCCCCGGCCGGCCGCCGGGCGGCGGCGCCCCGTTCCAGGCGCCGGGCGGAGCCGAGCAGGCGTCCCAGGCGGGGCCGCCGGCGCGGAGTTTCGGCGAGGGCAATGAGCTCCTGCGTCTTGCCTCGCGCGGCGGCGCCTCGCAGTTCTCCGATGCGCAGCTTGCCAACGCCAAGCTCCCCCCGCCTCCGGAGGAGGACAGCCAGCTCGACGTGCTGCTCCGGCCGGGCCTGCTGGCGGATGTCGAGATCATCGTGGAGCGGATTCCGGACGCCATCCACATCCCCATCCAGGCTGTTTTTGAAAAGGATAACCGGCCTATCGTCTACGTGAAGGTCGGCAACCGCTTCGAAGAGCGGGTGATCAAACCGCTCAAGCGGAGCGAGAACACCATGGTCGTGGCCGAGGGTTTGACGGAAGGCGAGGTGGTAGCCCTGGCCGATCCGACCGCCAAGCCGGGGCAGAGAAAGACCGAACCGGCCGCCGGGCAAGGCGCACCCCCGATGGTGGGACTGGGCGGGGGCGGCGCAGCGGGTCCGCCGCGGGGGAGGTGAAGGATGCTGCCGTTGTCCAGCCTGTTTCCGGAAATCTCGATGGGGCTCGCCAGCCTGCTGGCGCACAAGCTGCGCAGCCTGCTGACGATGCTGGGCATGATCTTCGGCGTCGGAGCGGTGGTGGCGATGCTGTCCATCACCGCCGGCGCCCAGAAGGAGATGATGAGCTACATCGACCTGCTGGGCGTCAACAACATCATCATCGAGGCGCGCGAGGCGGTGGATCGCAACGAGCTGCAAGCGCGCCGGGCCGTCTCGCCGGGCCTGACCTTCCGCGACTTCCGGGCCATCTCGGAAAACGTTCCCGGCCTGGAGGCCCTCACGCCCCGCAAGCGGTTCAAGCCGCAGAAGCTGCTGCCTCGCCCCACGCAGGAGGTGCCGCTGCTGATCGGCGTCGAACCGCAGTTTCTTGACATCAACAACCTCACGGTGATCGAGGGGCGGTTCTTCGACGAGGAGGATAACCGGGAATCGGCGCCCGTGTGCGTGCTCGGCCAGGGGGCGAAGGTCTCCTTGCTCGGCTATGAGCCCGCCGTGGGCAAGTACATCAAGGTCAACGACGTCTGGCTCCAGGTGATCGGAGTGCTGGCGCCGCAGGCCACGGCCGGCACCCAGCTGGAGCAGCTCGAGGTGGCCAGCAGCAACGAGTTGATTCTGGCGCCTCTGAACACCGTCATGCGCCGCTTCGAGGATCCCAACAGCTACCTCAAGGATGAAATCGACGGCATCTACATCAAAGTCGCCTCCGGGACGGACTCGATCGAAACGGCCAACGTGGTGAGCGCCATCCTGGCGGCGACTCACAAAGACGCCGGCGACTTCACCGTCACGGTTCCGGCGGGCTTGCTCGAACAGAAGCGCCGGACGCAGTTCATCTTCAGCATCGTCATGATCTGCATCGCCGGGATCTCGCTGCTGGTGGGCGGCATCGGCATCATGAACATCATGCTGGCGACGGTGCTCGAGCGCACGCGCGAGATCGGCATTCGCCGCGCCATCGGCGCCCGCCAGTCCGACATCATTCGCCAGTTTTTGACCGAGGCGGTGATGATCTCGATTCTCGGCGGGCTGATCGGCATTGCCTTCGGCTTCACGCTTTCGCGCGTGATCGCCGCCGCCGCCGGCTGGTCCACGGTTGTCACCACGGCCTCCATTGCGGTGGCCTTCGGCGTCTCCGTGGGCATCGGCCTGCTGTTCGGCATCTATCCGGCGGTGCAGGCCGCCAAGCTCGACCCCATCGAAGCTATCCGCTACGAATAGAATCCCGGGAGATTGCCATGCGAAGGAATCTGGTTCTGGCTCTGCTCGTGTGCGCCGGCACGCTCGGCGCCGAGCTGCCGCTGCCGATCGGAGGCAGCAAGCTCCTCAAAGACGGCGTCGCCGTCATCGAAGCGCCGCGTTTCGGCTCCCCTCACTGGTTCCGCACGCACTTCGTGCAGCCCCAGCCGCCGCGGGTCAGCCTGCGGGCGCCGGCGCGGCTGGCCGACTTTGTCGTCGACGGCCACCTGGAGCTTTCTCTCAGGGACTATCTGGAACTGGTGCTGGCCAACAACACCGACATCGCCATTCAGAAGCTGACCCTCGAGACGCCCAAGAACGCCATCACGCGGGCGCTCGGCCGCTTCGATCCGGCGGTGGTCGCGACCTTCCGGTCCACGCGCACCGTTTCGCCGACGAGCAGCCAGCTTGAGGGGGCGCAAACGCTCAGCCAGTTGACCCAGCCGCTCAGCTTCGCCTACCAGCAGACGCTCGAGACCGGCACCACGTACAACATCGGCTTCAGCGGCAACAAGCGGTCGACCAACAGCGCATTCGCTACGGTCAACCCGTCGATCAACGCCAGCCTGGACTTCAGCGTCACGCAACCGCTGCTCCGAAACTTCGGCACTCAGGTCAACCGGCTCCAGGTCCTGGTGGCCGAAAGCCGCCTCAAGCAGAGCCGCTTCGATCTGGAGAACCAGCTCTTGCGCCTGCTGGCCCAGGCGGAGACGATCTACTGGAACGTCGTGGATGCGCGCGAGAACCTGCGCGTCAACCAGGAATCGCTGCGGCTGGCGGAGGCGCTGCTCCAGCGCAGCGAGCGCGAACTGGAGCTCGGCGCGATCTCGCCGCTCGACATCTTTCAGCCGCAGCAGAACCGGGCGATTGCCGAGATCGCCGTCACGCAGTCGACCTACCGGCTCGCCCAGGCCGTCGACGCGCTGCGCCAGCAGATCGGCGCCGATCTGGACCCGGACTTTCGCGACATGCCGATCGTGCTGACCGAGCCGGTGGTGCCCCGGGAAGCCGAGGAGCCGATCGACAAGGAGGCGATGGTGGAGCTGGCCGTGCGGCAGCGGCCGGATCTGAAGAGCGCGCTCACGAGCCTGGAGATCGACGACCTCAACTATCAGTCGGCGAGGAATTTCCTCAAGCCGGATCTGTCGCTCACCTTGAGCTATAGCGCGGCCGGCCTGGGCGGCACCTTTTTCGAGCCGCTGGGCGGCGGGGCGTTCCGGCCCGTTCCCGGCGGGCTGGGCGATGCGCTCAACCAGGTGTTCGGCTTCAACTTTCCCACCTACGGCTTCGCTTTGTCGCTGCGCCTTCCCATCCGCGATCGCGCCGCGGTGGCCAACCTGGCCGACGCCGCCGTCAGCAAGCGGCTGAACTCGCTGCGGGCGCGGCAGGTCGAGCAGCAGATCCGGTTGGAGGTTCTAAACGCCGTCAACAATGTCGAGAGCAGTCGCGCCAGGCTCAAGCTGGCGCAGCTTTCCGTGGATTTCGCTCAAAAGCGGCTGGACGCCGAACAGAAGAAGTACGACCTCGGCGTGACGACGATCTTCTTCCTGCTGGATGCGCAGAACCGCCTGGCGGAAGCGCAGTCCCAACTGGTGACCGAGGCCTCGCAGTATCGGCGCAACCTGACCAACCTGCTGCGCGTCACCGGGCAACTGCTGCGCGAGCGAGGCGTGGTCGTCGACTGAAGCGTTCGCGGCCTTCCGGCTAGCGCCCGAGGATCCGTTCGATCTCTTCGAGCTCTCTGCCCGCCTCGCTCCAGCGGCCGTCGGCCACCAGGGCGCGGTATCGTCGCAGGTGGTCGCGAATGGCCTCGACGCGCCGGTCGGCGCGCTCCGGCGGCTCTTCGGGGCGGCGATCGGCGACCGCCACAGCCGCCTGCTCCGGCGCCCGATGGCCGCTCAAAGAAGCCAGCTCGCTGAGCGCCTCCTCGTAGGTGTCCCGGTAGATCAGCCGATTGCCCATGGCCAGCACGACCTTTTTGAGCTGCGGCATCCGCGCCTCGGCCGCCTGGATGTAGATCGGCTCGACATAGACGAGCGTGTTCTCGACCGGCAGCACCAGCATCTGGCCGCGCAACACCTGGGAGCCCTGCTGATTCCACAGCGTCAGGTCCTTGGAGATGTACTGGTCTTGGTTGATGCGCGCTTCGATCTGCATGGTGCCGAAGAACAGCTCCTGCTTGGAGAGCTGGAGGAAGAGCAGTTCGCCGAGTTTGGGCCCGTCGCAGCGGGCCAGCATCAAGCCGATGAGGTTGTCTTTGTTGCGCGGCGTGAACGGCAGCATGAGCAGGAATTCGGCCTCGTTCTCGCCGGGCACGGTCGCCACGACATAGGTCGGCTGAACGGGCTGAGGCCGAAGGTCCGGACCGTGAATGTTGCGCCCGATATCCCAGACGTCCTCCTTGTTGTAGAAGGCCTGCGGATCGAGCATGTGGAACGTCCGGTAGATCTCGGCCTGAATGCGAAACATGGTGATCGGGTAGCGGGCGTGAAAGCGCAGGTCAGCCGGCATCTCCGACTCCGGACGAAGCAGGGAAGGAAACAGCCGCTGATAGGCCTGGATCAGCGGATCGGCCGGATCGAAGACGTACAGGCGCGTCTGGCCGCTGTAGGCGTCGATGGTCGCCTTCACGGAGTTGCGGATGTAGTTGATGCGCCCCAATCCCTCCAGCCGCAGCGGTTGCGCGTAGGGGTGGGCGAGCGAAGTCGTGTAACCGTCGACGGTCCAGACCAGGCGCCCCTCGTCGGTGAGCACCAGGTAGGGATCCTCGTCCCAGGTGATGAAGCCCGCCAGCGCCCGCAACCGGTCGCGCACGTTGCGGCGCACCATCATGCGGCTCTCGGAGGTAAACAGCGTCGTCAGCAGGATGTTGACGTCGCCGTGAACCAGGGCCGCGGCGAGCCGAGTCACCGGCGAGGCGATGGGGAAGCCGCCGGTTCCCTCGTAGGTCGAGAAGACGTTCTCGCTGCCGGAGGGATAGCTAAACTCCATCTCCTTGGTGCGGACGAAAACCGGCTCGTGGGTCCGTTCGCCGTAGTAAATCTCCGGGCGCGTCAACACGAGACTCTTGGTTCGCACCTGCGGGGGAGCATCCTGGACGAAGAGCACCGGCAGGCCTTCGGGGGTGATCCGATTCGCCTCGGCCATCACCATGCCGTAGCCGTGGGTGTAAATGAAGTGGGGATTCACCCAGCGGGCTTGCGCGTCGGGCAACTGCCGGATGTCCAGCTCGCGAGGCGAGAGCAGCACTTGGCGAAGCTGCCCGTCGATAACGTAGCGATCGACATCGGAATCGTGAAAGACGTAATAGGTGCGCAGCGCCTGGATCTGGGTGGTGGTGTCGTGAAAGGCCCGCCAGTCCCAGAGGCGGACGTTGTCGAACAGAGCCCGGTGCTTGTTCGGGTCGATCTCCGCCTCAAGCTGCGCCTGAAACTCGATCTCTTTTGTACGCCGGTCGAGCCCGTAGGCGGAGCGGGTGGCGTGAATATGCGTTTCGATGTAGGGCCGCTGAATGGTGATCTCGGTGGGCCTGACGTAAGTGGCGTTCACGATGGGCGGCACGGCGGCGTTCAGCACGAGCACCAGCAGAAGCGAAGCGGCGGGCAGCCAGCGGCCCATCCAGACCAGGACGGCCGACACCAGGCACGAAGCGATGACCAACCAGAGCAGAGGCAGCCGGATGTTCTGATCCACCCAATCGGCGCCGACCATGAAGCCGTGGTCGGTGAACAGCAGCTCGTAGCGGGCAAGAAAATAGCGGATCGCCAGGGCGACAAGGAAGACGGCCGCCGCGCCCCGGAGGAACTTCGACTCCAGCCCGCCTTCCAGCCGAAAGATGCGCGGATCAAGCTCCTGGGTCTGTTGGAGCTCCGGCAGGCGGTCCCGGAGCTGCCAGCCGCGGGCGGTGACCCAGTAGACGAGCACCGCCACCAACGTCAGAGCCAGCAGGTAACGCCGCAGAAAGGAGTAAAAGGGCAGGTTGAAAAGGTAGAACGACAGCGGTTTGGAGAAGACCGGATCCTGCCAGGCGGTCGCCTCCGGGGGCAGATCGAGGCCGCCGAAGTAGCGCACCACCGTCCAGGTGTCGACGCTCGAGCTGGCGAGAAAGATCGCCACGAGCGCCAGCAGAAGCGGCACCACTCTGCGGTAGGTTCGGGAGCGCACCCGCCGAACGCCGGCAAAGGCCAGGCCGCGCCGATGCGCGAAAAGCAACGCCAGGAACGCCACGAGCGCCGCGATCGAGACCGGCGCCACGCGGTAAGCCATCATGCTGAACCAGGTGGCCAACTGTTCCAGCTCGCTCCACCAAAGGTAGTCGAGCCAGAAAGAGGCCAGGGTGCGGGCGCTGAGCAGAATGACCAACAAAACGATGAGCAGGCCGGCAAGCCGGCCCTGCCCCCGGGGAGCAGGCAACTCTTGGTAGGTCACACTTCCATAGTACGAACTGACGAGCGGGGCGCAGGCGGCGGGAGGCTGCGCCGCCCTGCGCCGGTCAGAGCGATCGGAGGAATCGGACGCCGTCGCGGGCGATGTCGTCGGCGCTTGGGGCCAGATCTCTCCAGATGCAGGCCGCGGCGGCAATCTCGGGGATCTGCGAGCCGAAGCTTTCGATCACCACCCAGCCTTCGTAGCCGGCCTCCCGCAAGGCGCAGAAGACCTCGGCCCACTCGATGTGGCCGCTGCCCGGTACGCCGCGGTCGTTCTCGCACGCGTGCACATGGCCCAGGTGTGCGCCGAGAGTGCGGATGGCGCCGGCCAGGCTCTTCTCCTCGATGTTGGCATGGAAGGTGTCGAAGGCGATCTTTACGCGCGGGTGTCCGACCTCGTCGCACAGGCGTGCGGCGTCGGCGGCCGTGTTGAGAAAGTAGGTCTCGAAGCGGTTCAGCGGCTCGACGGTGAGGGTGACGGCGGCGGCCTCCAGCGCCTCACCGAGCGCCTGAAGCCCCTCGACGGCGCGTTTCCACTCCTCCTCGGTGCGCCGCCGGCCGGGCAGGTAGCCCACCGGCGCGCAGAACGGTCCCATGAAGTTTTTCGCCCCGAGTTCGGCTGCGGTCTCGATGCCGCGGCGCAGGAAATCGAGGGCCCGGCCGCGCGTGGCGCTGTCGTCGCTCACCAGGCTCAGCGAGCCGGTGAGGGCGGAGCAGAAGGTGCACTCCAGGCCCGCGTCGGCTGCGGCCGCCCGGATCTCGGAGGCGGGAAACCCCTCGAAGTCGAAACGCGAAATCTCGATGCCGTCGAAGCCCATCCGCCGCACCTTTTCAAGCAGCGGCAGATGGGAGCGGTCAAAGCCGGCCGTCCACAGCAGCGAGTTGACGCCGAACTTCATCGGATCAACCTCGGCGCCTCGGGATTGCCCGGACCGAAATGCTTCAGCATGACCAGATTCTCGGTCTCGCTCCGGTTGACGATCTTGACGCCGGCGCGCGCCGCCTCCGCGGTGACGAACAGTTCGTCCTCGGTCATCTCCCCATAGCGGATGAGCGACGGGGTGGAGACGTCGAAGACGCCGATCTTGCCGTGGCCCTGCGTCAGGATGAGCCCGTAGGCGGCGGCGTCCCGGATGACGACCTCGTGGCCCGGAAAGACGGTGAGCTCTTTGGCGGAGTAGTACGGGGTCGAATAGACGACCCACTTTTCCTGGTAGCCGTCGTCGGCCATCTCCTCGGGGTCCTTCACCGGCGCCGGTTCGAAATAGTGATGCTTGTGAAATTCGGGATCGAGGTTGGCGTCCCAGTCCAGCATGTCGAGCAGGTAGTCCAGGTCGTGGTGGTGCTCCGGCGGCACGTCTTTCACCAACAGCTCCCAGGGCACCGCTCGCCCTTCTACCATAGACTGGAACATGGCGAACACGTCGGAGTTCACCTGCGGTTCGTAGGTCACCAAGGAGCCCGGGGCATGCAGGATGCCCGCATCGATCTGCCAGCCGGTGCCCGGCTTGAGCTTGTAGGCGTGCGACAGATACAGGATTCCGTTGTCGCCCTCGTTCCATCGCTCCAGACACCGCCGCACGTCGTCGCGCGTGGTGCCGGGATTGAGACCCATGAAGGTGTAGGGAAAGTTGTTCTCCCGCATGTTGTACTGGGGAGGGAAGTAATAGGCCTCCGGCTTGCCCTTGGCGCCCACGCGGGCGGCGAAGGTGTCGTTCTGGTGCAAGTGATGGGGGATGGGACCGAGGTTGTCGAAGAACTTGCACAGCAGGTTCCAGCCGCCTTGTTCGGCCATCACGTCGGCGCCCAGGAACCGGTCGCCCATCGTCTCGATGGCCTCTTTGAGCAGGACCCGCTTGCCGTGAAAGTCGATGTAGCTTAAACCCTCGTCGGGGGCAGTCAGCGGGCCGTTGTCGGCCTTGGTGGTCGAAGCCAGCCAGCGCTCATCGATGCCCCCGCGGTGGGCGCCGAGCGCGTACAGGTCGCGCGGATCGAGTCGCAACCGCCCGCCGGGCATCAGGAAGGAGCGCGGAACCCAGCAGGGCGCCAGACGGACGATGCCCTGGCCCTCGGTGAGCGCGTCTTTAAGAATGCTTGCGTTCGACATGCTCTGAATGTACCACGGAGGCCGGCGTCCTCAGGCCAGCAGCTCCCGAATCGGTTCGACGCCGGCGTCGACGAGCGGGATCGGCCGGCCCGCCGGGCCGGGGATCGAGGCATGAGGGTCGATGCCGAAAGCTTGATAGATGGTGGCGGCGAGCTCGGCAGGGCTCACCGGACGGTCTTTCGGGAAGGCGGCCTCGGCGTCGGAGGAGCCGATCACCTCGCCGCTTCGGAGCGGTCCGCCCCCGGCCAGCGCCGTCCAGCAGCTCGGCCAGTGGTCGCGCCCTCCGGCGAAGTTACGCCGCGGCGTGCGGCCGAACTCGCCGGTGGCGATCACCATGGTCGTGCGGAAAAGGCCGCGCTCGGCGAGATCCTCGAGCAGGGCGCTGAAGGCGAGGTCGAAGACCGGAGCGACGTAATCCCGATAGTCGTCCAGGTTCGAAAACGGCTCGTAGCCGTGGCAGTCCCAGGTGCGGCGGCCGAAGACGGTATCGAACATGTTCACCGTAACGAAGCGGACGCCGGCTTCGACGAGGCGGCGCGCCGCCAGGCAGCAGCGGCCGAAGGGGTGCGCACCGTAGCGGCGGCGCACGCGCTCGGCTTCGGCGGCGATGCCGCAGGCCTCCGGTGTGGCGAAGACGGGCTCGCAAGCCTCGCCGAGATAGCCGGCGCCCTGGCCGTGAGGCAGATTCCCGCCGCTCGGCCCGAGCGGGCCGCCAAGGACCACGTGAGCCGGCGCGCCCTGGCGTGAGCCTTTGAGCCGCGCCACGACGCATCCCAGATGGGGATGCTCGATGCCGCCGCGAAAGGCCCGGCCCGTTTGTACGGCCTGATGACCGATGTCGTGCACGGGGGCGGCGGCATGGTGCATGCCGCGCAGGAGCGAGAACTTGTCGGCCTGCCGCGCCAGGCGCGGGAACAGCTCTGTGATCCGGATGCCGGCGACGTTGGTTTCGATCGGGCGGAAGGGGCTGCGAATGTGCGCGGGCGCCTCCGGCTTGGGATCCCAGGTGTCGAGCTGGGAGGGTCCGCCCACGAGCAGCAGAAAGATGCAGCTCACTTCCCGGTCGGGCGCCGGGTGCGCGAGCAGGCTCGCCGCGGGCGCCGCCGCCGCGCGCAGGAAATCGCGCCGGGCTATGAAAACCGACATCGCCGGAACCTCCTTGGAATTATAAGTCGCTCTCCAGATTACACCAGCCGCCCGGGCGCGCAAGTCAGCTAGGATAGAGGCCGATGGCCCGCGACTTCTACCTCAAGCTCGGCCGGAGTGGTCTGCGATTCCCCATCGGAACCGATCTCGTGCTGGCGGAGGAGCCCGAGCCGGAATCGGTTCGTACGGACGGCGCCGCGCTGGGCCGCGTCGTGGAGCGCGCGGCTCGCCGTTACGGTTCTCCTCTGGCCATTCCGCTCATGGATCTGCGCCTGGAGAAGGCCGACCTCGTGCGGAACCTCGACGTGGGCGAAAGCGAACTCGAGCAGTTTCATTTTGCCGAGCCGCCGGACCTTGAGGCGGTGGAGCGGCTGCGCCGCCGCCAAGACGCACCGTTCGCCCCGGCCAACCGCGCGCATCAGGAGGCGATTCGCTACATCGCCGGCCACACCGATCTGGTGCCGGTGGGCATGACCATCGGGCCGTTTTCCCTGATGACGAAGTTGATCGATGACCCGATCGCGGCCGTGGCGTTGGCCGGCACGGGCCTGACGGGAGAGGAGGAGCCGGCGGTGAGGCTGGCTGAGCGCGCGCTCGAGCTCGCCGAAATCACCGTAGCGCGTTCCGTGGCCGCCCAGATCGGCGCCGGCGCGCGGGCCATCATCGTCTGTGAGCCGGCGGCCAATGCGGTCTATCTTTCGCCGAAGCAGATCGCCTCAGGCTCGGACATCTTCGAGCGGTTCGTCCTGGCGCCGAATCTGCGGCGCAAGCGGCAGATGGAGGAGGCCGGCGTCGATCTGATCTTCCATGACTGCGGCGAGCTGACCGATGCGATGGTGGAAGCCTTTGGACAGCGCTTGCATCCGGTCATGCTCAGCCTGGGAAGCTCGCGGCGTCTGTGGGAGGACGCCGCGCGCGTGCCGCGCGACGTGGTGCTCTACGGCAATCTGCCGACCAAGTCTTTCTATTCGGATGCCAGGATGCCGGCGGAGGAGGTGAAGCGGCTCACCTGCGAGCTGCTCGAGCGCATGGGGACCGTCGGGCATCCGTTCATTTTGGGATCGGAGTGCGACGTGTTGAGCGTGCCCGAGGCCCACGAAACGATTCGGCGGAAAGTTGAGATCATGCTGAACTGCTCCTGCCGCTGAGCAGCGCCGGGTGAACCTGCCGGGCCGCCAGCCGGGAGAGCAACTGCTGGGGATTCAGCACTCCTTCCTCGCTGACTATCCCCGTGAGCAGCTCTAACGGCGTCGTCTCAAAATAAAAGTTCTCCACGGTGACGTTGGGCGGGGCGTTTGCGAGGATCTCCTCGGCCGGCTTGGGCGGCTCCGCAGGCAGGATGTAATCTCCGGGCAAGAACTTTTCCGAACCGCACAGCACATAGAACGGCTTGCCGCGGGCGCGGGCGGCAAGCGCCGCCAGAGCGGTGCCGGTCTTGTTCACGACGCCGGCGCGAGAGACGGAATCCGCGCCTGTGACGGTGAGGTCGCAGTCCGCGAGCCTGGCGAACAGGGCGGCGTCAATGACGAGCCGCACGGGGATGCCGGCCTCCCCCAGGCGGCGCGCCAGCGACACCCCCTCGCATTGCGGGCGCGATTCGGTGACATAAACCAGGAAACGTTTACCTTCGGCGCGAGCGGCCAGCAGGGCGTCCAGAACGGCCTGGCTTGCAGAGTGGGTGAGGAGCGAGGCGCCGTCGGCGATCAAGGCGGCCCCGTGCCGGCTGACGGCCCGGCGCGCAGCGTCCAGGCGGGCGAGAAAGTCACGGGCTGCCTGCTCGAGCTCGTCGCTTTGCCGGAGAAGCGAGTCGGCGAGATTCACCAGGGGGGCCATGGCGGGTTGGGCTTCGACGAGGCGGCGGGCGGCCTCGGCCAGGATGGAAAACCTTTGTGGAGGGGCCAGTCGGCTCAGCTCGGGCGCCGCCTCCAGCACCGCGAGGGCTGCGCGGCGCGCCAGGGCTGCGGCGCCGCTCATTCGGTCGCTGCGGATCTCCTCGAGCGCGACGGCCAGGCCTTCGGGCAACGGAGGCATCCGAGCCGACAGGATACCACCGCGGCGAACATCAGACTCCGCCCGCCGCGCCCCGCGCCTTGAACTGCGTCCGCGCGGGAGCGTCGAGCTTGCGGTGAAGCGCATCCACGTCCTCGCGGCTCAGGCCGAGCCGCTCGCGCACCTCGACCGGGTTCTCGCCCTGAAGATAACAGCGCTCCAAGTACTCGCGCTCGAGCGCCGAGCATTTCGCCAGAGCCTGCTTGAGGCTGCGAACCTTCCCCGGAGGCGGCTTCACGCGCCGGCCGGGGTTCGGGTTCAGAAACCCGCAGTCGCGGGCCGCCAACCGCACCGCCTGGGCGAGGCTCCCGCCCGGGTCTGTTTGCCGGAGCCGACCAACCAGCGCCTCGAAGACGCGGGCGGCGGCTTCGTCCGGATCCGCGGGGCCGAAGGTGCGTTCGAGGTAAAAGCGGATCCCGCCGAGGCAGTGAGCGCGCAGCTCCGAGACGGCATCGTCGTCGCCCCGGCGCAAACGGGTCACGAGGTCGTCGACGTCAACAACGTCGCCGTCGATCGATAACAGCAAACATCGGTTGGCGGATCGGCGCACCATGCCCTCTCCGAGCAAAATCAGCCCGGCAGCTCGGCAACAGCCGGCCGAGCGCGTGGCGTTGTCCTTTGGAGATCTCCAGGAAGGTAGTGTCGGCGAGCCGGAAAAATCGCACCTCACAACGGCTGCGGCGATTCTGATAGGATCGCCGGAAAACCCCCGATGGACGACAAACACGCCCGGCCGACCCGCGTGCGCCACATCGTGCTGTGGTTGACGGTGGCGGCTTACATGATTACTTACATGGACCGGGTGGTGATTTCGGCCGCCGTCCCGGTGATCCAGAAGGAGTTCGGTTTTTCGCTGGTGACAATGGGCTGGATTCTGGCGGCCTTCCGCTGGGGTTATGCCCTGTTTCAGATTCCCGGCGGCTGGCTCGGAGACCGAATCGGGCCGAGGCGGGCCCTGACGCTAATCGTCACCTGGTGGAGCCTGTTCACCTCGGCGACGGCGCTGGCCTGGAACGCCGCCTCGATGGCGGCGTTCCGCTTCCTGTTCGGTGTGGGAGAGGCCGGCGCTTTTCCTATCGCGACGCGCTCGTTGTCGCGCTGGATGCTGCCCACCGAGCGCGGCTACGCGCAGGGCCTCACGCACGCCGGCTCGCGGCTCGGGGCGGCCGTCACGCCCCCGATCGTCGTCTTGCTGATCACCGCTTACGGCTGGCGAGCGCCTTTCTTTGTCTTCGGCGCGCTGGGAATTCTCTGGGCGCTCGCCTGGTACCTCTACTATCGGGATACGCCCGAGGAGCACCGCTCGGTGAACACGCTCGAGCGGGAAATGATTCACCGGGCGCTCGGAGGACCGCGCCCGAGGACGTCCTCTTCAGTGCCGTGGGCTCGAATTCTTCGCAACGGGAACCTCTGGGTTCTGTCGGTGATGTACGCGCTGTACGGCTATTGTCTGGCGGTGTATCTGGACTGGTTTCCGAAATACTTGAACGAGCACCGCGGGTTCAACCTGAAGGAGATGGGTTTTTACGCCAGCCTGCCCCTGCTGGCCGGCACGCTCGGCGATCTGCTTGGCGGCTGGAGCTCGGACCGGCTGGCGGCGCGCACGGGCAATCTGCGCTGGGCCCGGTGCGTGGTGGGCGCCGGCGGCTTCCTTCTGGCCACGACGGGCATCGCGCTGGCGACGCTTACGTCGGATCCGGTTTCAAGCGTCTGGTACTCCTGCCTGGGCATGTTCGGCCTGGAGGTGACCGTCGGCGTCTCCTGGGCGATTCCGCTCGACGTCGGCGGGGATTGGGCCGGATCGGTTTCCGCCGTCATGAACACCTGCGGTAACATAGGAGGCGCGATTTCGCCGGCCCTGCTGGCCTACTTGGTACGGGGCTACGGCTGGGAGATGCCCTTTCTGGTGGCGGCGGGCTTGAGCGCGGCGGCGGGCTTGCTTTTCCTGAAAATCGACGCCACCAAGTCGATTTTCGGCTCGGAGGTTCGCGGATGAGGATCAGTGCAGACCGTTGCGTAGCTTGCGGCAACTGCACCTACGTCTGTCCGATGGGCGCCATCTATATCGATCCGGTCATCCGGCGGGCGACCATCGACCGGGACGAGTGCGTGGAGTGTTACACCTGTTATAACGGCATGAGCCAGGAGCATCTGAACCCGACGCTCGTGCGGGCGCTCCGGCGGCTGTTCTCCTGGTTCCGGCTGCGATTCGATCCGGAGCCGGATGTCTGCCCGACGGCGGCCTTCGAGCCCGAAGAGCTCACTTGGCCGCGGATCGTGCGGCGGGCCTTCTCCGATCCGAGGGTGCCCCACGAATCGACCGGAGTGGAAGGGCGCGGCACCGAGGAGGTCAAAACCAACGACGTCTCCGGGCGCGTCAAGATGGGCGAAGTGGGCTTCACCATCGAGTTCGGGCGGCCCGGCGTCGGCGTGCGGTTCTGGGAGATCCAGGAGATGACGCGGGCGCTGGCGCGGGCGGGGGTGGACTTTGAGAAGCGCAACCCGGTGACCACCCTGATGAAGGACACCGCCACGGGCGACCTCCGCGAGGATATCCTCGACGAAAAGATCCTCTCGGCGATTGTGGAGATCAAAGTCCCGGTCGAGCGCACCGAGGAGATCATCCGGCTGGTCTGGGAGGTGGAAAAGCGCATCGACACCGTGGTGGCGCTCGGCGTCGGCGCGCGATGCGATGAACGAGGCGAGGAGAACGTCGTGGCGCCGATTCTTGAGCGACTGGGCTACAAGTTGCACCGGGCCAAGACCAACACCGGCCTGGGCCGGGTGACCAACGAGGCGGCGCGCGAGCCGCAGACCGTGGGAGCGGTGAGGTGAGGCCATGACGAATACGTTGCACCGGTATGGCGATGCGGCAAGCTTCCATGACGATTACGTCGTCTTTGCGATCTGCTGCCGCGGAAAGAACGACCAAGGCGCACTGCCCAAGCTGAAGAAGTTTCTCGAGATGGCGCTCGAGTTCAACCCGGTGAATCTGGGCGATGCGCGGCACGGCGGCGCTCTGCGACCCTGCCACAAGCTCAACCCGCTGGCCCACTGGCGCCGCGACAACACCCCGGACTTTCGCGCGGTCATCGACGGGCTGGATACGCTGACGACGGCGGCGGCGGTGTTCGACAACCGCGAGGCGGCCGAGGCGTTCCTCAAGAAGGTGCGCGAGGCCGACCTCGGCTTGTCGGTCAACATCTCCACTTCGGTGGATGGAGCGGACCAGTGCTGCCATGCGGCGGGCATCCCGCGCCACAGCGTCGGCTACTCGCTCGGCTTCGAGGGCAAGACGGAGAAGCTGCCGGAACCGGATGTGCTCATGCTCGCCACCATGTGCGGCCACGGCATGATCGCCCACTCGCTGGCCCGGAAGATGATCGACTGGGTGAAGGAGGGCCGCCGCACGCCCGAACAGGCCGTCAACTACCTGACGCGCTTCTGCTCCTGCGGCGTCTTCAACCCGACGCGGGCGCGGCGAATCCTCGAGCGGGCAAGGTCGAAACGGTCGTGACGTCCGCGCGAGCGCTGGATGGGCGTTGATGGGTCCGGCTTTTGCGCTGAACGAGGTCCGGCGGCGCCTTCTTCTCAGCCTCCTCGGCGGCGATCGGGGTCAAAGCGCCCTCCGCGCAGCCGTCCCGCAGCCGCGGGGAACGCAACCCGAGGAGGAGCCGGTCGAGCTGGCCGTCATCACCGCGAACGAAATCAACGACCGGCACGGTACGGGCGTGCTGCTCGAACGAGTTTTGCGCGGCCGGCGAGCGGTCTTCTCCATCCGCTCGCGTAACGATTACGGCGCGCAGCGGTTCGGCGACTGGCAGGCCTTGGTGCCGCAGCGCGGGGCCGCGCGGCCGGAGTGGTTCCGCCGCGTTCTGGCCGTCGTCGGCCGGCGAGCGGTGCGCCAGGCGCTGTGCGTGCCCTATCTGGCCGATGAGGCGGCGACCGCCATCGCCCTCCAGGCCGCCTACGGCGCCCGCCTCGCCGTCTGGATCATGGACGATCAGAACGTCGCCGTCGAGGGAATTCCGGATGAGTGGATGAACGAGCTGCTCCGCCGCGCCTCGCTCCGGCTGGCCACCCATCCCGAGCTGGCCTGGGCCTACGAGCGCAAATACGGCTGCAAGTTCTGGCTGCTGCCCGCCGTCGTACCAGACCATCTCATCTTGCGCGAGAGCGCGCCCGAGCCGGTCGGCTCCGCCCGCCCGGCACTCGTCGGCAGTTTCTGGGACCAGCGGTGGTTTGAGCGGACGACGGAGGTGCTCGGCCGGAGCGGTTGCGGCGTTGACTGGTATGGCAATCCTCGATCCCCGTGGCTGCGACTCGACCCGAAGAGGCTCGCGCGGGCGGGCGTGGTCGCGCACGGAATCGTCCCGGAGGATGAACTGGCACGGCGCCTGCGGACGCACCCCTTCGTCCTTGTGCCGGCGGCGGAACTGGAGGGGGGTGAAACGAATGCCGGGGTGGCATGGTTGAGTTTGCCGGGGCGGATTCTCTTCGCGCTGGCCACCGCCCATGCGCCGCTGCTGGTGCTCGGCAGCGAGAAGACATGCGCGGCGCGTTTCGTCCGCCATTTCGGCGTGGGCGAGGTGGCGCCGTACTCGGCTTCCGCCCTGCGCGCCGCTCACGAGCGTATGCTGGATGCCGGAAATCAATCCCGGTACCGGGCGCAAGCGGCGGCCTTGGCGGCCCGGTTCTCCGACGCCGGCGTGGGATGGTGGCTGACGGAGTCGATCGAGCGGGGCGAACCGGTCGATCCGCGTTTCGAGCAGGTGTTTGCGGGATACGACGGCGCGCGCATCGCCGAGGTGCTCCCGGCGCGCTGTTTCAGGAGTCGGGCCGCCGCATGAGCGCGACCGCCGATTTTCTCTGGAGGCGCAACCAGGCGCTTGCCGCCAGGCTTTTCCGGCTGTGCGGAAAGTCGCCGCCGATTGTGCCGGCCGATCCCGAAGGCCGAGCGTGGCTCGAGGGCGCCGACGCCGTCGTGACGCACATCGAGATCAACGACCGACACGGCGTCGGGGTGCTGCTCGGCCGGCTGTTCGCCGGCTCCGGCAACCTGATCACCGTACGGTCCCAGGATCACTTCGGCGGCGACCAACACCTCGGCGATGTCCGCCTGAAGATCGAGCACGGCGGGGCGAGCCGCCCCAGAGTGTTCGAAAAGGTGCTGGGCGAGCTCGGCGGCCATCGCGTGGCCCGCATTCTCGCCGTACCCTATTATGCGGACGACGCACGCAACGCCGTGGCGCTTCAGGCGATCTCCGGCGCGCCGATGTGCACCTATCTGATGGACGATCAAAACCTGTGGGAGGCGGGCATTCCCGATGCGTGGATGGCGGAACTGCTCGAGGCCTCGCGGCTGCGCCTGGCGATCTCGCGCGAAATGGCGGCGGGCTATGAGGCCAAGTACGGCCTGAAGTTCTGGTGGATGCCGCCGGTGGTCGAACCGGATCGAATTCTTCGCCGCCTCGAGGTGCCGCCTCTGGAGTCGGGAACGCCGTGGGGTGTCATTGTCGGCAACATCTGGGGCCGGCATTGGCTCGAGCGGCTCCGCGCCACTGTGCGCGGCGCCGGCGTCGAGCTCCGCTGGTGCTCCCGCTCCCATTTTCATTACTTCGAGGACGACCCGTCGGCGCTTGCGCGGGATTCGATTCTCGTCGAGGGCGAGCCGCTCGACGACGACCAACTGATCGCTCTCCTGCGGCGGGCGCCGTTCGCATTGGTGCCCACCGGCACGCTCGAGGCCTCCGACGATCGCCGCGCGATCGCCGCTCTGAGCTTTCCCAGCCGCATCCCTTTCATCCTCGCCACGGCTCACACCCCCGTGCTGGTCTTGGGGTCGCGCCAGACGGCAGCGGCTCGGTTTGTCGAAGACAGCGGGGTCGGGCTGGTATGTCCCTATGACCGGGCGGCCTTCCGGGAGGCGGTCGCCCGCATCCTCGAGCCCCGGCGGAACGCCGCGATGCGGCGGCGCGCCTTCGAGCTGGCACCGGTGTTCTCCGGGGAGGGAGCTCTGGACTGGATCTGGCGCTCGCTCGAGCGGGGGCGGCCGGCCGATGACCGCTTCGAGCGGCTCCGCGCGGCGCTCGAAGCCCGCCCTGCCGGCCGTCAGATAGAGATATGAGGATCCGAAACGAGATTAAGCGGCTGCTCCGAATGTGCGGCCACGCCTTCGTCGGCACCGTCCACGATCGCCTCAACCACACCGACTGGCAGCTCGACGTGGTGATCGAACAGAACAACCGGCTGGCGGAGACCCAGACGGCGCTGCTTGAGGCGTCGATCCAGCTCGTCGAGGCCGCCGGCATCCGGCGCTACGAGGTGGCTGTCGAACAGGCCGACTACGAACTGGAGAATCCGGAAGTCGGCTTGATGGCCTTCCTGTACACGTTTCTGCCGCAGCCCCGCGCCCTCGACATCGGGGCGCACCTGGGAGAGGTCTCCGAGCGGCTGCTCGAGGCCGGCTTCGAGGTCTGCGCCTTCGAGCCCAATCCGCCCATCTACGCTCGCCTCCAGGCCAGGCTGGGGGAACGTGCGGGCTTCCGCGCCTTCGACTGCGCGCTGGGAGCCCAAGAGGTGACCTTGCCGCTGTTCGTGCCCGAAGACCGCAGCCCGGACGCCCGCTACGGCGAAGCGAGCGCCTATGCCTCGCTTGTCGAGCATGCCATGCCGCCGGAGCTGGCTTTCACCGGCAGCGTGCCCGTTCGTGTGCGGACGCTCGAGGCCTTGCACGCCGAGGGGGCGCTTCCCGCCGACATCGGCCTGGCCAAGATCGACACCGAAGGGTTCGACCTGGACGTCATTCGGGGCATGGGCGAGCACCGCTACCCGGTGGTTTGCGCCGAGTTCTGGGACCGCGGGATCCCGTTCGGCGCCTCCGGTCTAAGGTACGGCCTCGAGGATCTGGTGCGCGAGATGCGCGGGCGCGGCTACGGCTGGCACATCGTCATCTACCGCGTCTGGGGCCGCCCGGGCATCTCCTTTTACTCGAATCACCCTCGCCCGGTGGCCGCCTCCTGGGGGAATGTCTTCTTTTTCCGCGACTTCAGCGTGTTTCGAGAGGCCGACCAGTGGTGCGCGGCGATGATGGCGCGGACGTACTTCCGCCCCGCCGGGCGCGAAACCCCCAATGCAGCCGACCGACACTGATGTGCCGGACGTAGCCGACGTCGGGCCGGCCTAGCGATCGAGGATGCAGATGTCGGGCAAGCTCCGGTAGTCCTCGGCAAAGTCCAGCCCGTAACCCACGACGAACCGATTCGGGATGGTGAAACCGACGTAATCAGGGGCCACCGGACGCCGGCGCCGCTCCGGCTTATCCAACAGGGCGGCCACGCGCAGCGAGCGCGGGTTCTGCCGCGCGAGGTAGTCGACCAGGTATTCGAGCGTTGCGCCGGTGTCCACGATGTCTTCCACCAGCACGACGTCGGCGCCTTCCACCGAGCAGTCCAGCCCCTTCGTCAGAGTCGGGCGGCCGGAGCTTGAGGTCTCCCGCCCGTAGGAGGAGATGCCGATGAAATCCAGCCGCACCGGCCGACGGATGGCGCGAGCCAGGTCCACCACGAAAAAGCAGGCGCCCTTGAGGACGGCGACCAGATACAGGAGCCCGTCCGGGTGGTCGCGCTCGATCTCGGCGGCCAGCTCGGCGACGCGACGGCGAATCTCGTCGGCGCTGACAAGCACCTCAAGGGAATGTTCCGGCATGGGAGGCACGAACTCAGTCGCCGGTTCGCAGACGTGTCGACGGGGGACCGAGGTGGATGTGAGCGCCGGTGGATTTGCCCGGCGCCGAGCCGCGGAAGGCGTAATACGGCACGCCCAGCCGCTCGAGCAGGTTCCGTAGCCAGCGCCCCTCGGGCTGATCGGGATGCAGGGCGACATCGACGCGTCCGCGGTGATCGAAGCCGAGCGCCCGATGCACGGCGGTGTCGCCGTTTGCGCTCACCGGGAGCGGACGGCGGAACCGGCGCTCAAAAGCCCGCCGAATCCGGTCCATCTGAGCCGGAGACAGTCTGTCCCGGCCTTCGTGGCGGGTCATCTCCTCGGCCGGATCGAGGTCGCGCTCTCGATCCGCCGAGGCGGCTTCGGCCTGCGCGCCGGCCAGGAGCTCCTCAAAAAGCTGGGCGCGCCGGCGGGCCAGCTCGAGCGTGCGCTCGCGGCGGAGGACCTCCGCGCGCGGTTCCTCAAGCGCTCGTGCGGGCAGGGCGCCCTCGGCCGCGAGCCGGCGCATACGCTCCAGCCGTTCGCGGGCGCGCTCGAGCAGACGCTCGGCCGCGCCGAGCATCTCTTCGGCCTGGTCCTGCGTCAGCTCCCCGGGTTCCAGCGCGCCGTAGAGCGTGCGCCGGAGCACCGCCTCGTCGGCGGCCTCCTCCAGACGGCGCTGCGCCTCGGCGAGGGCGTTCCGCGGCAGGACGCCGGCCTCCACGAGCGTGCGGGTGCGATCTTGCGGGCTCCGAACCCCGTCGGCGAGCGCATGTTCGGCGGCCGCCGCTGCCAGAGTGATCGCCAAGGCGGGACCGGCCACCGCGAGAAATCCTCTCATTGCTTATCCCCAATTGTAGTACGATTGAACCGTAGGAGGTTGTGAGCCGCCAGGTCCGGTGAGAGAGCAGACGGCGTTGCCCGCAGGGCCGATTCCGACCGAGGAGAGGCAGTTTTGGCTGGCTGCGGTTCGGGCCGCCGAGTCGAAGAAGGCTGTCAATCTCACCGTTCTCGACCTGCGCGAGGTCACTTCCTTCACCGACTACTTCATCATCTGCTCCGGAACCAATCCCCGCCAGATCCAGGCCATCACCGACGAGATCCTGAAACAGCTCAGCGCCCTGGGCGAGCGGGCGATCAGCACCGAAGGCTACGAGGGCGCCGACTGGGTGCTGATCGATTACGGCGACTACGTGGTTCACGTCTTCTCGGAGCGAGCGCGCGAATATTACGATTTAGAGCGCCTGTGGCGCCACGCGCGCCGCGTCCCGATCCCGCCGGCGGAGGAATGAGATCTAGGCGCCCGGTCGGCTAAGGACCTCCTGGAGGCTGGTGAGCCGGCCGCCGGCGGCTTGTATCTGGGCCAGGGCCTTCTCGCCGTCCTCCGGCCTGAGGGTCTGGATCGCGTCGGTGACAACCTCAACCGCGATGCCACGCCCGAGCAGCCCGAGCGCACAAGCCCGGACGCAGTACTCGGTCACCACCCCGTAGACCACCGCTCGCTCGACGCCAAGCCGCTCCAGGATGGCCGGCAGATTCGGGTTGGTGAAGCAATCGAGCGCCTGCTTTTCGAGGATGATCTGGGCGGCGCTTTCCCAGGAAAGCTCGACGGGAGTCGAGGGCACGACGAGCCGGCCCGCAAGCAGGGTCTCCTCCGGCTTTCGCTGCCCGAGCGTTCCTCGGACACAGTGCGGAGGCCAGTTGCGGAACTCCGGGTCGTCTTCGGCGTGGGCGTCCGTGGTGGAGATCACCGGGATGCCATGCTCGGCGGCAAAGCGGTTCAAGCGGGCGACGAAGGGAACGATTCGCTCGGCGCCGGCGACATAGAGGGCTCCGGCAGGGTACAGGAAATCGACTTGGGTGTCGACGTCGAAAAAGGCGGTTTTCATCGCGTTGCTCCGGCGCGGGTGTCGCGAAGGCTTTCCTGAAGCTTGCGGATCTCTTCGCTGTAGTCGACCCGGTAGGGCGGGTCGATGGGAAACAGGCTCAGGCACGCGGTCGGCAGGCGCTGAAGCGAGCTTTGAGCGCGCCGCTGCGCCGCCTCCACCGGCGGCAGGTCGGCCACGAGTTCCCCATTGAGGATGACCGGGGCAAGCAGCGCCTCAGCGGGCGTTCCGTCGGCGGCGCGCGTCGGGGTCTCGTCTGCACGACCGATGACGTCGCGGTCGGCAAAGCGGAAGACTTGCTTGGCGCCCGGCATCGTTTCCTTGTCCTCGGAGAATTTGGCCGTGTACCGGGTCCGGCCGTTCGAGTGAAGCTCCACGAGCTTGTAGACCACGCCCAGAGCCGGGGCATCGGCCGAGGTGGCCAGCTCCGTGCCCACGCCGAAGGCATCGATCGGCAGGCGCTCCTTGACCAGCTCGAGGATCTTGTACTCGTTGAGGTCGCCGGTGACCATGATCCGGGCGTCGCTGAGGCCGGCCTCATCCAGGATGCGGCGGACCGCAAGCGACAGCTCCACCAGGTTGCCGCTGTCCAGACGAACGCCCCACATCGGCCTTCCGAGCGAAGCGGCCTTCCGGGCTCCTTCGATGGTGTCGTAGGTGTCGATGAGAAACACGGTGGCCGGTCCCAGGAGTCGCTGAAGCGCGCGAAAGGCCTCCAGTTCCGATTCGAAGGCGAGCACCCAGGAGTGGGCGGCGGTTCCGAAGACGGGTATGCCGTAGCGAAAGCCTGCCAGCGTGTTGCTGGTGCCGATGCAGCCGCCGATGAAAGCCGCGCGGCCGGCGAGCACGCCGGCCTCGGGCGAGTGCGCCCGCCGCGTGCCAAACTCCACCACCGAACGCCCGGCCGCGGCGTGGACCAGCCGGGACGCCTTCGTCGCCACAAGCGACTGGAAGCCGACGGTGGCAAGCAGGTATGTCTCCGGAATCTGGGCCTCCATCAGGGGAGCGCGCACCCGCAGAATCGGCTCACCGGCAAAGACGACCGTGCCCTCGGGCACGGCCCACAGGTCCCCGCTGAAGCGGAACCGGGCCAGCGCCTCGAAAAACTCCGCCGGCGCGCGAGCAAACTGAGGCAGCCCGCGCAGATAGGCAATCTCCTCGGAGCTGAAGCCCAGACCGAGCAGATACTCGACGGCCTGCGCCAGACCCGCGGCGATCAGATAGTTCCGGTTCGGCGGCAGGCGCCGGACGAACAGTTCGAAGGTGGCGATCTCGCCGGCCTTGCCGGCCTGAAGATAGCCGGCGGCCATCGTCAACTGATAGAGGTCGGTCAGCAGGCCGTACATGTTTCCGCCCGGGCCGGCGAGCCCGAGATCGGAGGGAGCCGACCGCCTCTAGGACTTCTTCTCATCCGGCTTTTCCGTTTGCTCCTTGACGTCGTTGGCGGCGCGGCGCAGCGCATCGACGTCGGAGGCCGCCAGTTCATAGATGGCCGGCTCGTTTTCGCGGCGGGCGAAGTACTTCTCCCCGGTTTTCGAAATCAGGACCTTTTCGGTGCGCTTGCCGTCGTCCCAGTGAACTCTGGCTTCGATGACCGGTTCGGTGAAGCCCTTCTCCGGAAAGCTCTGCGCGGTGAGATCGCGCAGCTTGTCGATGAGATTGCGCACGCTGGTCGAATCCATCTGCTTGCCGGCCCGCACCCACTTGTCGGCGGACTTTTCGTAGACGGCCGTCACGGCGCCGTCGCGCCACTCGATCTTGGTGGGCTCGTTCCAGCCGAAGTCGAACAGCTTCTTGTTGCGAAGGTCGTCCAGGCCCTTATCCAGGCCCTCGCCCACCCAACTGGTGATCTTGTGAATGCCGTCGACCACGTTGCTTTTGGCGTAGTAGTCGTTGTCTTTCGTCTTGCGCACCTCCAGCTGCTGCGTGCCCGCGGCATCGGTGACGCGCGCCAGAGCGACCAGGGTCGCCTTGGCGAAAGCCGCCTCGGCCTTCTTCCGCTCCTCGGCCGTGAGGTTGGTGTCCATCTTCGCGTCGCGCAGGCGGCTGATGAGTTGCTCGACATTGCCGCCGTCGGCCCGCAGCGGGCGAGGTTTCAGGATCTGCCATTCGTTCTGCGCGTTCTTGCCGATCTCGACGGTCTGGTTCCTGGCGGTGAGCTCCAGGCGCGTCAGCTTGTCGGAATCGAAGGTCAGCAGGCGCTTGTCGCGCAGGTCCCAGACGCTTTTGTCGATGCTTGTCTTGTTCCAGCTCGCCATGGTGAAGACGCGAGCGTCGCCGTCGAGCTTGACGAAATAGTAGCTCCCGGTGGGCGTCTCATCGCCGATGAACAGCTTCTTGTCTCCGCCTTCCTTCTGCCCGATGACGAGCTCGACCGCGGGCGCCTGAAGCCCGTAGGGGCTGAGATCCTCCGGGTTCTCTTCGATGACCCGATCCGAGTTGAGCGAGGTGACGGTGGAAACCAGCGACCGGACCGAGTCCTGATCGGCGTTGAGCGGCTCCGGTGAGGTGATCTTCCAGGCGCCGTCCTGGCCCTTCTCGAGCACCACGGCCGGCTGGTCCTTCTTGCGGATTTCGAAGCGGACGAGGTTGTCCTCCTTGAGTTCGAGAATCTTCGGCGGGGCGTTCGGATCCGGTTTGCCCTCTTTGGCTTTTTCGGCCCGCTGGGACCAGTACAGCAAGCCTCCCAGGCCGGCCAGCGCCAGGGCCGCGATCAGCAATCCGCGGATCCGCATCGGCCTACCTCCGGCGCCACCAGACGCTCAGGCCGGCGGCAATGATGACGAGCGGCAGGCCGAAGACGCTGCCGTAGAGGATCCGGCCCATCTGCGCCCGCGTCAGGTTCAGGCGTCTGTCTTCGGGCTCTTTGGGCCGGATCGAGATCAGGTCTTCATCGGCCGACAGCCAGTTCATCATGTTCAGGAACAGGTCGCGATTGCCGTTGAAGCGCAGGATGTTGTTGGCCACCCAGCCCGAGGAGCCGACGACGACGAAACGGCCCTGCTTTTCCTTTTTCTCCTCGGAGCTCTTCTCGTCGCCGCTCGCGCCGGCGGAACTCTTGGCTGTGACCGTCCCCGCCACTGCCAGGGTGAACGGCCCCTGTTTGTTCTTCTTCGGGTCGAGCCGGATCTGCGCCGAGGCCAGCTCGGTGGTGCTGTAGCTGTTGCTCGAGGTGGAAAACAGCTTGTCCACCGTGGCGCCGTCCACCGACTTCGTCTCGAGCGAGCGCGCCAGCGGGAAGGCGGTGGCGATTTCCCGCATGTCGCGCACAATGGCGTGGAACTCGTAGTTGCTCACCAGCGGGACCACCTCGCTCAGGCCGAACAGGCTTCCGATGCCGCTGGTGTCGAGCACGAGGTCCTTGTTGGCCACCACGCCCCAGGATTCGAGCAGCTTCAACAGGGCGGGGTTTTCGCCAATCTCCTGCTGGCCGAAACGCACCGGCGGATCGAGCATCACCAGCGCGCTGCCGCCGCCCTCGACAAACTTCTTGATCGCTTCGACGGCCGGATCCAGATAGTCGAATCGGGGGCCGCCGATGATGAGGACCGTGCAATCGGACGGCACCTCGGGCTTCTCGAGTAAGGAGATCTTCTGGGTGGTGTAGTTGTTCTTCTCGAGCAGGTCC
>Ga0197142_1000354_pt1 | contig 42135 bp, 31 predicted proteins | sample GBS60_MetaG_FD_148614 | JGI IMG/M metagenome (GOLD analysis project Ga0197142, IMG submission 148614) | Sediment microbial communities from Great Boiling Springs, Gerlach, Nevada, United States - GBS 60_MetaG | ecosystem: Environmental > Aquatic > Thermal springs > Hot (42-90C) > Sediment... | reverse complement strand
CTTGCGGCACATGCCTCGGATCCAATAAGAATTGATTTGTTTAGAGAAGAACTTAAGAAAGTGCCTGAAAAGATTCTCAACCAAGATTTTGACGAGTATCAAAAAGTATTACCAGAGAAGTTTAAATATAGGTATTTCAGAGATTTAGCTGACTATATAAAGAAAAATCCAGCGTTGTTGGATAAGTTTGATTTAGCAACAACGCAAGCATTAGTCGACTCTGCTTGCTTGTATGAATATTCCCTACTAACATTTACAGAAAGAAACACATTCAAGACACTTGCTATTAGATACAACTCATTATATATGATAAACAAGATTCTTATTGATTTAATTGACGATGCTAACATAACAAATAAATTGTCTGCTCTTGGTTCGCAGTTTTTCAATAAATTCGATACCTGGACAAGAAAGACACTGTACATTATGCCAGGTGGTTGGAACAGATTCCCGGATTGGAAAAATCTTGATATTGAGCTTGCAACGAGTGGTGGGCAGGATATTTACAGATATTTTGCCAATTTGACTGTACAGGCATTAGACCCAGTGAACGTTGAATCAAGGAATCTACTTGTCGATATGGCGAGGTTAGAAGCTGAAACTTGTATGAATATGGAGAGAAAAGGTGTTTGGGGGGTACCAGACGGTGTAATGGATTACCTTCACGCATTCGCTCACGAATGTCAAACTATTTCTGAATACCAAGAAAGTATCTACACGTACAAACAGATGCTTGAGTGGTATAAGGAGAACTACAATTACATTTCTAAAAAGCTCGAAAACAAAGATTATTGGGATAAGAACTACGAACAATTTATTAATAATGCAAAAAACAATTTAGATGCTATATTGGAAAAAGATGAGAAAGGTTACTTATCAAATAGTCTGACTGTAATGTTCGAAGAACGACTAAGGGCTTTATATAAATTTATGAGTGGTATAGATTTTGTTAATATTATTAGAGAGTATATAGCAGAACTCGATAAATTACCACCGTCATATTGGCCAAGGGTTAACAAGGCTGGGGTATGGAAAACAAATGCGTATAATTCGATGAAAGATTTTGAAAATCAACTAAGAGCACAAAAATTTTCTGAAGAAGCGCAAAAACAGTTAGCTACGCTTTTGAGTTCGGTTATAAATTTTGACTTGATGCAGTTATACGAAAGATACGCAAGGTTTAAAGCTCACTACGAATTAATAGAGGAAGAACTTGTACAAACTGCTGATAATTTGCGAACACTGTACGAAAGAGAATCTGAAGAGAAGATATTGTCCGATTGGAGAGAACCTCTCTTTAACATACCAAAATATGAGAAAAAAGAGGATGTTTTGAAATTTTTAGATGAGATTCTAAAAGAGCACAAATAGTCCTGAGAAAAAGAGAGGCGAGAGCCTCTCTTTTTTAATAAACAATTCTTCACTTTTTCACCTTTTCAAAGAGCCATTCAATCATTTCTTTATCTCTGTAAGCTGGTACCCATGAAGCGTGTGGAGAGAAACCGAGTTTTTCCATGTATCCTTTTGGGTATTCTGTGTACCTTATTTGAGCTCCGAGTTTTTCAAGTTCATCTACCAGTTCTCTGGAGTACTTCACCGGTACAACATCATCGTCTTCTGCATGGAAAAACCACAGTGGAATATGTGAAATTTTGTGTACCTTTTTGATATTGCCACCGCCACAAACTACAACTCCAGCAGCAAATTTTTCAGGACACAGCGTTAAGAGTGCGATAGTGCCAAAGCCTCCCATCGATAGACCAGTTACATATATGCGATTTCTGTCTATCGGGTAATCATCGGCGATGTGCTCAACTATTATGGCAACGGTTGAGATTAGTGAATTTGGAGATGGTTCAGCATCGATTCTGAATGATGTTCCCCAATAACCGTTTTGCGGGCATTGTGGTGCCAAGACAAAACAAGGATGTTTTTCTTGGACATTTAGGCTTGCCCAAACTGTTGCTCCTTCGTTTGCTGTGATTTGTCTTTCATTGTCATTACCGCGCTCGCCAGCACCATGTAAGAAGACAACAAGCGGATATCTTTGCTGGGAATCGATATTTTCTGGAATAAATAACCTGTAAGGTAGCTCTACAAAATCGTCTTTGTAAACAAACGGCTTGAACTTACTAAGATAGTTAATCCCGGTTTCAAGATTGTCCATATGTATCACCTCCTACCAACCTAACAACTATTATATATCAATAATGCTTAGTATAAAATAGCTGTTATAGTTGTATAATAATTGTTAGTCGTTCCTTGTGGTCCAAGAATTTACGATTCATAAAGGTGGTGAAAGATGTGAATAGGTTGATGGTTACATCATTTAACAACTATTTATTCATCGGAGCTCATCCAGATGACATTGAGGTATGGTCTGGTGGATTCATACTGAGGATACTTCATGAAAACAAAGATGCGAAAGTACATTGTGTTGTTTTAACTGACGGTTCAGCTGGCTACGGTAGTGTTGAAGAGCGGTATGAAGAGGCGAGGAATGCATCAAAAATGCTTGGTGTGTCTTCGTATGAATTTATGGGATTTAAGGATGGAAGCCTGTATTTAAATGTGAATCTTCCAAACGTGATAGCGAATCTTATAAGGAAGTACAAACCAGAAATGCTTATCACCCACCCAATCCAAGACCGTCATCCGGATCATGCGGCTGTTGGTTCTTCAACAACCAAGGCGCTCTTCCTTGCAATGGTCTCACCAGAGTTCTTGGAATATGAACCTCATTTGTGTAAGAATGTCATCCGCTTTGTGTCAGACCCATTTCAAAGTCCCAAGTCTAAACTTTACATAGACATCTCAGAAGTTTATGAAAAGAAAAAAGAAGTGATAATGAACTTCAAAAGTCAGCTTGGGGTACTTGTTCCATATCTGCAACTCAACGAATTGTATGGTAGAATTAATAATTGTACAGCGGCGGAATTATTCGAACCAGAAGTTCTTTCATTCTGAACATAAGAAAGGAGAGTTAAAAAGTGGGGTCAAGTTTTTTTGCAAAAATCCTCGCAGTAGGAACTGGCGGTTTTATAGGTTCTGTTTCAAGGTATATCATATCTCTATGGTTCAATGAGAAGTATCCAACTTCTTATATTCCTTATGGAACGCTTGTTGTAAATGTGATTGGTAGTTTTTTGCTTGGAATGATTATGGAATACGTAACTTATACGCCAATGAACTCGACTCTGCGGCTTTTTCTGACAACTGGAGTTATGGGAGGACTTACCACATTTTCGACTATGAGTTATGAAACGCTATCTCTTGTTTACAGTGGAACTTATGGTGCGGCAATTTTAAATATAGTAATAAATATAATACTTGGACTTGGTAGTGCTTTTGGGGGTAAAGAAGTTATCGATATATTTTTAATATCGTGAATTCTTATTTATTGGGGGGATAAAACATGCAAGAAGTTCTTGGAACACTTGTTAGAATATATGTTAAGGAGAATCAAAGATGTGAAGCTTTTGGAAATAAACCTTTGAATCAAGTTATCGCACAGATGGCAGTTAAAATGGAGATAACAGACTTTGTTGAATACAAAGCATTTGAAGGATATATATTTGACCGGAAGATACACACACTAAGTAGAGAAGTTGTAGACCACGGATTGCCCATAATAATTGAATTCTTCACAACAGACGAAAAGGCACAGAAATTTTTAGAAACTATGGCACCTTATCTGAAAAATACAGCTGTGTTCTTTTTCAGAGAAACAATAGGATATTTCTTTAAATGATTTTGAGGAGTTGATGATTATGAAGCTTTTATGGAGAATAATTTTACTTTTCATCGTTGTATTATTTGTATCGATTTCGTTTGGGGCTAAGCCCATAATAGATGTCTCTGTTGAAGTTCTCGGTGATAGTGCAATAAGAAACATAGCAGATAGTGTATTCTTTTCAGAACTGCTTAACACGAACAAATTCACAGTCGCACTTGAAGATGCGCTCAAAACACTTTTTAGTGAAATGCGTCTTCAAGACTTGTTCTCAACGGAAAATGTCATTTTATCAAAAGCAGAACAGGCAAGAGGAAAGCTCAGCGTACTATTTCAAATAAATTCGATGAAAATTGTTAAAGAGGCGAAGGAATATATAATTAACAACATCTCAGGAGATTATATTTATTATGCTGGAGAGTATATACGTGTTATCACAGGGGCAAGATTCAAGTACGATGGTAAGAATTACTTGCAGGACGAAGATGGCATATACGTAAAAGGAACCAATGGGAAGTATTATATAGCCTCGACATTTTATTCAAAAATTCCACACGAAAACTCATATTATGTTATGGATTACACGATTTCTTACGAACTCAAATATTCTGACCAAGCGATTAAAGACACGTTCAAAAGTGCGACTTCAGTGCCTTTGATAATGCACTATTATGATCCTTACAACAAAAAACTCTTCAAAAATCAATTACCATCACTCAATATTTTTAATACCATTGCTCAGGAAATAAGTAGCGAGATGGGTAGAAGATTTATGGGATTGAGAAAGCTCTACGGAAGTGTTGAGAATGTTAAAATGCCCCGTGTTCTTATAACTGTTGGAACAAATGATGGAGCAAAACCGGGTACAATTTTCGGAGTGTACGATAAAGAGCAATACATAGCCGAATTACGCGTTGTGAGAACTGGTGGTGACTACAGTGAATGCGAGGTAACATTTGTAAGAAAAGGTACTACAATAAGTGAAGGCATGAAAGTCAGTGAAAAGGCTCCTGATTTCGTCATTCCATTTGGTATTGAATTATCATATTCTTACAGTTCTGATGGGATTAGTCTGATTAACTTTAATTTACTGATAAAGACTCTCGATATTCATCGAGAGGACATTGCCTCTTTCGGTTTTGGCTTTGGATATACGTTACCAGATTTCGAAAGCGCTCAATTTGAGTTGTCGTATGCTCATAGAATAATCTCAGGACCACTGTCAATCTACGGTGTTGCTTCTATCCAATTTACAGATAGTAATGATTCTTATGACATTGTCGCGGTACCAAGAGCTGGATTAAAGTTGAAGATGAGCTTTGTTTCATTCCACTTCTTGACAACTCCAGATTTTTCCATCTTTGAAATAGGTGGTGGGCTTTCATGGTGAGCAGAGCTATAACCCTTAAGTTGCTCTTAATTTACACCGTGCTTATTGTTTTCATTGGCACTTCAACGTTTGCATTTAATGTTAGTGTTAATGTTAGGGTCTTATTTGATAGACAGATAAAACCAGTTTATGAAAATGTTGACCTTAACCTTTCTTTAATCAATGTCTTTTCAAATGTCGAACCGCAAGTTGCGAGAATTGTGCATCTTATTAGCATATCAAAAGAGACAACTACACGAAGAGTCAACGAATTTACAAGAGATAAGAACGGTTCGTATGTCTACTTTCAGGGTGATTATTATCAGATTTCGGATAGGAGAAGGTATTCATATGACTCAAAGCAAAAAAAGTACGTTGTTGATAAAGATGGATTGTACGTGTACCTTCAGGAATATGCGTGGGCAAGAAAACAGGAAGATAAATATATAATGAGTGACTTTTATTCTCTAAGAAGCTACACAGTTACGGAAACTGATTATTATCTTGTAATGGTTGTCACAGACATTGATATGTCAACATTCTTTATTAAATCTATAACGCCGGTCGTATCATATGGGAGTACAATCGATGGAGCAATTCGTAACGCAGCAAAGAGATACTCGCAAATTGTAAACGAATTTAGCCCAGATAAAATTGATATTGCTATTCTATTTGAAAAAGGATTTAATCCTATTTTGAGAACATTTATCCTCGCAAAACTTCAAGAAGATACGAGGTACAATATCTACGATAGACTGTACATAGATGAACTAATGGATTACATGCGTAATACTGACCTTTTTGGGGGAGAGAGCATTGCACTAAAATTCAGACCGCCAAAGTACCTAATAACATTTGGAAACTTTGTGGAAAAGTCAGAGCAAACAAGCACGGAAGAATACTATTTCTTTCATAATCCGATTAATGGTGCTTACATAAAAAGGTTTGTAAATGGTTTAGCTGTTCCTGTAAGAGTCGAGGTTGGAAGTTATTATCGATACGATTCTTCTTCAAAAAAATATGTCTTCGATAAAGAAAAGGGAGATTACGTTAAGTACTATAAAGGTCCTTGGGAAAAAGATGGTTACGTTCTTGAATCTTGGTTTTATGATTATAGGCTCTACAATACAACAAAAGTTTCTTCTTTTTATTCCTTCTTAGCAAATGTATTTAGCACAGAATCTGGTATTCTTGTCAGTAGCAAATTCTTCAAGGACCAATTTAAGGTCCCTTTAAAGTATCCAGTTGATAGATTCGGCAGTGAAAACACAGTCTCGCTAACAGCAGTTTCACTTAATGGTTATAATTCAATTGCTAAAAACGTTCAAGAATTCTTACAGAGCATCTTCCCGCTTGTTTCGGCAATTTCAGATGTTGAAGGATTGGTTGTTCAACTTGAAAGTGGCAAAAACATAGGTATCAAACCGGGTTACGTTTTTCAGAACATATCAAATGGTTATACAACCGGTTTCTTAATGATAGAGAAGGTACTAAATTCGCATTCCCAAGGCAAAATCTTTTACATAGTGCCAGGGGAAACGATTGCCAGTAACTCTCTTGTTATTGAGACAAAGAACTATCCATATAATACTGGTGGAAGATTTTCACTCTTCATCGACAGATACGGAATAGGTCTAAAAGTTGGATATATTGAAAGCAACATATCCGGCTATTACAACTGGTCGCTAATGTTCGGTGTTCAGTCTCCATACAATGTTGAAGAGTATTATGTTACAACCGTACCCGTTTTGTTTGAATTCTCAAAATTCCTCTTTGGAGATAATATTGAATTAGTCTTAGGGAGTAGAGTTGCTATTAACTCTAACGACTTATCTGGCGAAATTTATATTTCTGACCAGTGTGTATACTTTGGTACAACTTTATCATCCTATGTTAGAAATTCGGTCTTATCTTATGGTGGCACAAGTTTCTATGCAAGTATTCTTTATAACTTGCCATTTGATAACTTAACTAATCTTTCCATCGACAATCTTAATATTGTTGTGGGAATCGATGGGAGATTCTAAGGATATTAAACATTTTTAAACATTCTAATATGTGGAATACCGGCTTCATAAAATACTTCTCCAACTGATTTGTATCCGAGCTTTTCGTAAAACTGGCGAACCTCAAGCTGGGCGTTTAAGGTTATCGGCTTGGGGTTCGTTTCTTTTATGTATCTCTCAATTCTCTCCATTATCTTCTGACCATACCCATATCCTCTAAATTCTTTCAAAACGGCAACTCGTTCAACCTTCCAGTAATCCCCAAGGTCTCTTATACGAGCGGCTCCAATGTACTTATCAAAATGCTTACACAAAAAATGGACAGCTTCTTCGTCTTTTCCATCAAGTTCTATATTCTCATCGATTCCTTGCCCGATTATAAATACTTCACGCCTAATTCTTTTGCATTCTTCAAATCTATCGTCTGGCAATGTGAAATATTCTATTGTTAAAATTTCATTATATGCATCTTTCATACGGTTAAGTCCCTCTTCTAAAAGTACTCTTGGACAGGCAAAATTCAGTCTAACGGACTGACTATCGCCGAATTCAGCTCCATCGTTTAGGTAAACTCTTGCATTTTCTAAAAAGAACTTTTGAGGATTTTCGAGTGCCAGTTTTGAACAATCGAGCCACATTAAATACGTCCCTTCTGGTATGGTGGGCTTAATGAGAGGCATGTGTTCTTTGATAAATCGATAAGCAAAGTCTCTGTTACCTTTCAAATAATTTCTCAGATTAGCAACCCATTCATCACACTTATATGCAGCTTTCAATGCTTCAAGACTTAGCACGTTACCAGTTAGAAGTTCGAGAGATTCAATAAAGTTCTTGTAGACTTGCCTAAGTGTTTTGTCAGAAATTATGCCATATGAATTCGTTAGACCTGCAATGTTGAAGGTTTTTCCTGGAGAATTCAAAACGATAACGTTTTCTGTTCCAACTTTCAAAAAGCTTGTAAAGACACTTGGTTCGTAAACGATATCCGCATGTACCTCATCAGACACAATTATCAAGTTATATTTCTTTGCGATTTCGTAGAGCTTCTCCAATTCCTCGAACGTCCATACTCTACCAACCGGATTATGTGGATTTGAAATCACTATCATCTTTGCCCTGTTGTCAATTGATTTCTCCAGACTTTCGTAATCCATAACCCATTTACCATTTTGTAGAATCAATCTATTCTCAACGATTTGTCTTCCGTTGTTAACAACTACTCTAAAGAATGGCGGATAAACAGGGGGTTGAATTATAACTTTATCGCCAGGAAGTGTGAAGATGTTTATTAAGAATGCAATCATTGGAACAACGCCAGGACCGTTGACAATCCATTCCCTTTGGATTTCAAGGTCGTAAGATTTTTTGTACCATTCTACAATTGCGTTGTAATAATCGTCTGACCTGAACGTATAACCGAATACGCCATGTTCTGCTCTTTTGATTATTGCATCGATAACATGTTCAGGGCTTTTGAAATCCATATCGGCAACCCACATGGGGAGCACATCTTCACCGAAAAGTTTAATTATCATATCCCACTTAAAAGAATCTGTATTCTTTCTGCTTAGGACAGAGTTAAAATCATACTTTGAATTCATATCAGACATCAGGAATCCCCCTCTTTCAATTTTTTATCACAAAGATTATAACAGAAAAGTGCCCCTTTTGAGGAGCACTTTCCAATGTTGTCTTATAATTCTAAATTCCAACTTATTCCCACTCAATTGTTGCAGGTGGTTTCGACGTTATATCGTACACTATTCTGTTCACACCTTTTACTTCATTCACTATCCTTTTTGCAACGTGGTTCAAAAATTCATGAGGCAACTTTGCCCAATCGGCTGTCATACCATCTTCGCTTATTACCGCTCTCAGTGCAATAACATTCTCGTAAGTTCTATAATCTCCCATGACACCAACGGTTTTGACAGGTAGCAAAACGGCAAACGCTTGCCAGACTTTGTTGTATAAATCCCACTTTTTGAGTTCTTCTATAAATATTGCGTCTGCTTCCTGCAAGATGTTAACGGCTTCTCTTGTCACGGTGCCGATGATTCTAACTGCAAGTCCAGGACCTGGGAACGGATGACGATAGAGTATGCTTTCGGGCAAGCCTAACTCTTTCCCAAGGGCTCTAACCTCATCTTTGAAAAGGTATCTGAGTGGTTCGATGATTTTGAAAGGTAACTTTTCAGGTAATCCACCCACGTTGTGATGGGTTTTAATCTTTGCACCAGCTTTTCTTTCGGCAACTTTACTTTCGATTATATCCGGATAAAGTGTTCCTTGTGCCAAGTATTCAATATCACCATGTTGCTCTTTGAGTTTCATAGCTTCTTCGTAAAAGACATCTATGAATGTATGACCAATTCTCTTTCTCTTTTCCTCAGGGTCTTCAATGTTCTCAAGTACTTCAAAGAAACGATTTGATGCATCAACGTAGTGTATATCTATTCCGACTCGTTTGAATTGTTCGACAACTTCTTTACCTTCATTTTTTCTCAAAAGTCCTGTATCAACGAATATTGGTATGAGCTTATCAGGTGTTGCTTTATGTAGGAGCATTGCTACAACAGATGAATCGACTCCGCCAGATAATCCGAGTATTACCTTCCCATCTATCTTTCTTCTAAGTTCTTCTACAAGTTCGTGTGCAAGGTTTGTCATCGACCAATTAGGAGATAAATTAGCAACTATTGAAAGAAAGTTTTTCAATATCTCTTTTCCATATTGCGTATGGACAACTTCAGGATGGAATTGAACACCATAGTACTTATTGTCAGAACTTCTAACAGCTGCATACGGTGAATTCTCACTCTTTGCTATCATTTCAAACCCGTTGGGTAAAACCTCCACTCTATCTGAATGGCTCATCCAAACGGTGAATCTCTCAGGTAGGTCTTTGAATATTCCTTCCATCTTAACAACTTCAAGTTGTGCTGGTCCGAATTCCCTGTGCGGAGATTTTTCTACTTTACCACCGAGTTGGTGAACAAGTGCTTGTAGTCCATAACATATACCAAGAACAGGTAAGTTGCTATCAAAGACATACTTGGGAATCTTCGGGGCGTTCTCGTCGTACACACTCGATGGACCGCCCGAGAGGATAAATGCAAGTGGACTGAGTCGTTGGACACTTTCCCAGGGTTCGTCATAAGGCAAGAGTTCTGCATAATAGCCGAGTTCTCTAACTCTTCTTAATATAAGCTGTGTATACTGGGAGCCAAAATCAAGTACAACTACGGTTTTTCGTTCCATCTGGCTTGTTTCCATGTCTTTCTTCCCCCCACGTCAGTTTTCAGTCTGGTTTTTTATTCTCCCTTTTTTGCTAAAATTCCATATATCAAAAAACTACCACAATCAATAATAATATTCAAGAAAAAATAGATTAATTTTATTTTTCGTATTTAGTCTTGTATTTTCAGGTATAATCTATATTAGCAAGATGATTAATTATACAACATCCGGAGGTGAATTTTATGAATTTGACGTTTCTTCCGAACCCAAAAGTTGTTAAAATTACAGGTGGTGCTATAGACATTCCCAGAAGTGGATATATATATACAACAAATGAAAAGATAGGGCTATTGTGTAAATCTATCGCTCCATTTGGGAGCTTTATTGTGACAAAGTCGACTAAAAATGATGAATTTGTAAAACTAATCGTAAATCCGGATATTTTACCAAAGCCGGAGAGCTATAAGATGATAATTAATGAAGGCATTACTATTCTTGCCCACGATGACGCGGGATTGTATTACGGAATCCAAACTTTAAAGCAGATTCTTAGACAATCAGTTTTTTCAAATTTTTCTTACAAAGTTCCACGATTGTATATCGAAGATTATCCTGATTTTTCTAAAAGAGGCATAATGATTGACATTAGCAGAGATAGAATACCGAAGATGGAGACTTTGAAAATGTTAATAGAAAAGCTCTCTGAGTTCAAAATCAATCAGGTACAGCTTTACATGGAGCACACGTTTGCGTATAGAAATCATGAGAAGGTCTGGAAAGAATACAGCCCTCTAACCCATGAAGAAATCATCGAGTTAGATCTCTTTTGCAAGGAAAGATTTATTGAGCTTGTTCCAAATCAGAATACATTTGGGCATCTAAGCAAGTGGCTTGTGCATGAGGAATACAGACACTTAGCTGAAGCACCTGACGGGCATGATTACCCTTGGGGTGGTAGATACGAATATCCTTTTTCCATATCACCTGCTGTACGTGAATCTATAGAGTTTGTATCAGAATTGTTGAACGACTTACTTCCAAACTTTTCGAGTAATCAAGTCAACATTGGTTGTGATGAGACATTCGATTTAGGGCAAGGGAAATCGAAAGAAATTTGCGACAGAATGGGGAGAGGGAAAGTTTACTTTGATTTTCTCATGAAGATTTACAATATCGCAAAACGCTACAAGAATACCGTTATGTTCTGGGGAGATATTATTGAAAACCATCCCGAGTTCATCGAGAAACTACAAGGAGATATGATTGCGATGGTTTGGGGATATGAAGCGAATCATCCTTTTGAAGAAAAATGTCAACTCTATTCAAAGAGTGGGCTTTCGTTCTATGTTTGTCCCGGTACGTCGACGTGGAATACGTTTATCGGAAGAACAGATAATGCGATTGAGAATATAAAAAATGCGATATATAACGGATACAAGAGCGGAGCGATTGGCGTACTAACTACAGACTGGGGAGACAACGGTCACCCACAACATCTACCATTCTCATGGATAGGCTGTGTTTACAGTGCAGCTCTAAGTTGGAACATTGGTAGTATCGAGACGCTGAAAGTCGATGAACTACTCGAAAGTATTAACCAACATGTTTTTGAGACAGAAAGAAACATTGCACAGTTAATATACAAACTTGGGGTGTTACATAACAAATTACCATATACCCCAAACGGAACACCTTACTTTTATGCGTTTATATATCCGGAAAGATTTAATCTTATAGAACGTATCGATAACAAATTAATAGAAGAGATAACAGATAATCTAAAAGAGATAGATAATCAGCTCAATGAAGTTTCTAAAAATGATGAGCGTCTATCTGAAATATCAGAACAGATAAAGAATAATATCGCATTTGCAAAGCTTGGATTAAAGGTTCTGGACTATCTCAAAAGATATGGTAATATTCAAAATATTCCAGAGCATGAATGGAGTGTATTTGAAAGTGAAATAGATGAGGTTATAATGGAATACAGAAGGATTTGGGTGAAGTGGAATAGACCTGGTGGAATAGAGCAGAGCATTCATAAGCTTACAAGAATAAAGAGAGTAAGAAATGGTGATATGCGAGGGTTGATTTTCTAAGAATATGGGCGTTAATTTTAGAAAACGATTAAAGAGATTCTTTTTTACCTCACTACCAATCTTTTACATAATTTTCGCACTCTTTATTCCATTTGTGTTGAGTCTCCGGTTCTCCGGAGGATTTTCGTACACGGCGCTTTTAGATAACGTTTCAAAGATACGTTTTACAATATACCAAGCATTTCTTTCTTCTATTCTAACTGCCTTGCTCGGTATTCCAGGTGCTTACCTTGTTGGTAGGACTAAAATACATCCATTTATAAAAAAGGTTTTTCGAATTATGTCAAGTATTCCCTTTGTTTTGCCGGGTATTACAATGGCAATTGGATTTTTTCTTGTTTTTGGAAATAATGGAATATTCGTGAGGACTCTTAGAATTTTAGGATTGGATGTTCAAATATTATACACATTTGGTGCGATACTTCTTGGGCACGTGTTTTACAACTTTCCGTTGTTTATAAGAATTGTTGGGGAAGCGTGGGAGAATATAGATGGTCACTTGATTGAAGCTGGCAAGATTGATGGAGCCAGTAACTGGAAGATTTTATCTAAGATAGAACTCCCTGTTTTATTGCCAGCTATAATGAGAGCATTTTTCTTGACATTTATATACACATTCACAAGTTTTTCGGTTGTCTTGATACTTGGAGGGATAAAGTTTTCCACAATCGAAGTTGCAATATACATGTATTCGAGGGTTACATTTAACTTTAAAGCAGCAGCAACACTGATGATTTTCCAACTTTTGTTCATCTCTACATTAGGCTTTTTTACTTCAATAAAGAGGGAAGTTTACGAGAAACAGCACTTCAAACACCTTGAGAAATTTCCAAAATGGGGGTATTTCTTCTTTGCAATTGCAACGTTTCTCATATTTCTTCCACTTGTTTATTCGGCAATCTCAGGCTTTTTGGACTACTTTGGTAAGTTCTCTTTAAATAACTTCAATCAGTTGTTCCAAGAAGATTTAGAATACTTAGTTGGGACTGATTTGAAGAAGATGATTATCTACACAATTCTTATAGCCACTATTTCTACTTCATTAAGTATAATTATCAGTCTATTTGGTGGATATTACTCGGTTAGAGGAAAAAAGATAAATTACGTGATTTTAATACCAGCAGCTATGTCTTCTGTAACTATAGCATTTTCTTACGTTCTTATAGACATGCCCACTATACTAAGGATAATACTTGTTCATTCACTTATAAACTTGCCTATCGCTTTCGGAATGGTTGAAACTGGTTGGAGAAATATACCGCAGAGCATAATTGATGCGGCAAAGGTAGATGGCGCAAGTAATCTTAAGTGGATTTTTAAGGTTGCTGTGCCTCTGATGAAGAACTATATCTTTACAGCATTTGTTTATTCATTTACAATTTCCGTAGGAGAAACATCCGGAACTTTGACACTTGCAGAACCTCCGATAACAACCTTTGCCGCTGTTGTCTTCAGACTTATGAGTTCGAGAAACACGGAGATAGCGATGGCACTTAATACGTTTTATTTTGCATTTGTTGTATCGTTGTTTATAATAATAGAGTTATTAAGGAAGGAGGAAGTAGAATGATATTGTTTGGTACTGGCGGAATTCGTGGAATAATGCGTGAAGGAGAATTTGATGAAAAGACTGTTGCTGTTGCTTCAAAAGGTGTTGCTCAATACATGAAAATGAACGGACTAAAGAGAGTTCTCATTGCATACGACACTCGTAATAATTCAGAAAAGTTTGCAAAAGTCACAGCCTCAGTCTTTGCAGGTGAAGGTATGGATGTATATCTCTTCGGAGAACCAGTTCCTACTCCTGTTCTGTCTTATGGGGTTAGAAAACTTGGAATGGATATGGGAGTGGTAATAACAGCAAGTCACAACCCACCTGAGTACAATGGTTACAAGGTCTACACTTCTAACGGCGTTCAGGCAGTTCCTGAGGTTACGGATATTCTTACAGAGCTCGTTCAAAAGGCGTGGAGTGAACCAATCAATGCTACTGAAAAGTATAACATATTACCAGATAACGTAATAAATGAGTACATTTCGGACGTTGCAAAGTTAGTAGATGCAAACTTGAAAGGATTACGAATCATCTATTCCCCACTCCACGGCACAGGAGCGAGATTTGTTCCAGAGCTTCTAAGAAGAATGGGTGCTGAAGTGATTGATGTTGCTGAGCAGATGGAACACAACGGAAACTTTCCAACCGTCAAGACACCTAATCCAGAAGATGATAGGGCTCTTGAACTGTTGAGAAAATACATGGAAGAACACAATGTTGAACTTGGTATTGCGACTGATCCTGATGCGGACAGGGTTGGTGTTGTATATAAAAACGTGAGATTAACCGGTAACCAAGTCGGAGTAATCCTCTCAAAGATAATGATAGCCACATATGTAAACTCAGGTAAGAAGAACGGAATGCTTGTTAAGACTATAGTAACAACGGATATGGTTAGACCCATGTGTGAAGAAAATGGCATCTATTTGTTTCAAGTACCTACAGGATTTAAATTCATTGGCGATTTAGTTGAGAAAAGAAAAGATATGGACTTCGTTTTTGGCTTCGAAGAGAGCTGTGGATACTTGACCGGCGACTTAGCAAGGGATAAAGATGCAGTTCTTGCCTGTGGTCTTATAGCAAAGGCAGCAAAACAATGTGACTTGCTTGAGGAGCTTGAAACTTTGTATCAAAAATATGGCTACTACTTTGAAAGGCTACTCAATTTTGAATTCAAATCAGTCGAGCAAGCAATCGATGTTTATGCTAAACTTAAAGAGATAAAAGATGAAGAGGTAAGAGACATTATCGATTATTCATCGGGCTACGATGGAGTAATTCCTAACGAAACTTTAAGACTTGAGTTTGACAGTGGAACAATATACGTAAGACCTTCCGGAACTGAACCAAAGATGAAGGCTTATGTTATGGTAAGAGCAGCAACGAGGGAAAAGACTCTCTCAAATCTGGACTTATTGGAGAGAAAGATAAGAGCGTTGGTCGAGAAGATAAAATAAAAATATACTAAAACCTGGGGAGAAAGTCCCCGGGTTTCTTGTCACAGCATCAGATTACCCTCTATGATAATTTTTGCGTTACCTCCAACATATGCTTTGTAAATACTGTCCTTGAGGTGTACTTTTGCAAATATATTCGATGGTCTGCCCATACTCTCACCTTGGATTATCTCATACGTTTTTTCTGCCTCTACTATTCCAAGCTTAAATAAGTAGTATATTAAAGCACCATTTGCAGTTCCTGTTGCAGCTTCTTCTGGAATACCATACAACGGGGCAAAATCCCGACAATTAGCAAATGCATTCACCTCATCAAGAGTGAAAACATGAAAACTTACGATACTGTGTAGTTTACAATAATTAGATATTCCTTCATAATCTGGAGAGAGCGAAAAAAGGATTTGTTTCGATTTCACAGGTATCATTAAATCCCATAATCCAGTGCTAACAACTCTGGGTTTTATGATAATCTTTTCATCTCCAATATCTTCGATGCTTATTCCAAGTAGCTGAGAAATCTCTAAAATATCTTCAGTTTCTAATTCGTCCCATATAGAAGGTTCAGCTTGCTCCATCATTATGATTTGATTTTCTATGAAAACATCTATTATTCCAGCTCTTGTGTGCACTTTATAAATTTGATTCTCATTTACAATGCCAATATATTGTAAGACTTTGAACGAAGCAATTGTTGCATGACCACACAAATCAACTTCAGATATAGGAGTAAAGTACAATATTAAAAACTCATTTTCCGATTTCTGTTTCACGAATGCGGTTTCTGAAAACCTTACTTCTTGTGCAATCTTTTGCATAGTCTCTTTTGAAAGACTTTCCGTATTTTCCAGCAATACCACACCAGCTGGATTACCTGTGAAGGCCTTGTCTGTAAATGCGTCTACAACGAAAAATTTCATATGCTATACCCCCTCTTCGACCATTTAAACACTTCGATACTATTTTATCAAAAATACAGCACATTTATTTATTAATTATTAGTTTTTTTCAATTAATATTTCTTAACATAATTAGAGTTTAGACATGATACAATTTAAAAGAGCTATCAATTAAAATTGTTAGATTGGAGGTATCATTATGAGAAAAGTGGCTTTTATCTCTGATATTCACAGTAATCTTGAAGCACTTAACGCTGTTCTTGAGGATGCAAAATCAAAGAAAGTCGATGAAATCTATTGTATTGGTGACCTTGTGGGTTATGGACCAAACCCCAATGAAGTTATTGAGATTATTAGAAACATGGCAATAACTTCGGTCATGGGAAATTACGATGATGCAATAGGTTACGAGAAAGACAGTTGCGGTTGTGCTTACAATCCCGGAAGAGAGACAGAAGTAGGTGATGAATCGATAAGTTGGACGATCAAAAATACAACTAAGGAGAACAAAGACTTCTTAAAATCACTTCCGCACAGGCTAACAATTGAAATAGAAGGAGTTAAGATTCTCCTTGTCCATGGAAGCCCCATTAATTACCTACTTGAATACGTTAAGCCCTCTACTTCTTCTGAACGTTTAAAAACACTTTTGAAGAATGTTGAAGAAGATATCATAGTCAATGGTCACACACATCTTATGATGGCAAGACATATCTACGGCAAAACTATCTTAAATCCTGGAAGTGTGGGACGGACTAAGGATGGGCTTCCCGGTGCCACATATATCATACTGAATATTGACAATGGAGTGTACTGGTACGAATTTGTTCATGTAAAATACGATGTGAAGGTTGTGGTTGAAAAGATTGTAAAAGTGGGCTTACCAGTCGAACTTGCGACAGTGCTCGCACTCGGTCAGACATTTGACATGGGAAATGCAAAAAACAGTGAATACACTTCAAACAAAAAGAACGAAGAGCCGAAGTTTAGTATTTAAAGTTTAATTGAATATATACCAAATGCCGCAAACTAATGTGGCATTTGGTGTTTTCAAAACGCCTGAGGAATAGGCATATGTTCGTATTGTGTAACAGAAGGTGGGTGTAATCTGTTACTGAGAATGGCTTTACAGTTAACAAAAGATGTTGTAGAATGAATCTCGCCGTCTGAAAAAGGCGAGCGAAATGGGAAAAGAAAGAAAATAAAAAAAGTAGTTGACAAAGACAAATCGATGTGGTAAATTAAGTAACGCTTAAGAAAGAAAAAGAGAAGTTAAGCGTAAAAAATTCTGGGTCTTGACAAAACAAATAGTGTGTGATAAATTAGCAAAGCGCAGAAGAAGAGACACGATGAAGGATAAGAAGAAAGCCCGGTCATTGAAATACGAATAGCAGCCACCGAAAAGAATTAGCCAGATTGAACCTGAAGAGATTAGCTTGGAGGGTTTGATCCTGGCTCAGGGTGAACGCTGGCGGCGTGCCTAACACATGCAAGTCGTGCGGTGCAGCTGGAAGCTTCGGCGGAAGGCTGCATAGCGGCGGACGGGTGCGTAACACGTAGGAACGTGCCCTCTGGAGGCGGATAGCTGTGGGAAACTGCAGGTAATCCGCCATAGACTCGGGAGAGTAAAGGCCGGAAGGCGCCAGGGGAGCGGCCTGCGGCCCATCAGGTAGTTGGTAGGGTAAAGGCCTACCAAGCCGACGACGGGTAGCCGGTCTGAGAGGATGGCCGGCCACAAGGGCACTGAGACACGGGTCCTACTCCTACGGGAGGCAGCAGTGGGGGATTTTGGACAATGGGCGAAAGCCTGATCCAGCGACGCCGCGTGGAGGACGAAGCCCTTCGGGGTGTAAACTCCTTTTCTCAGGGAAAAAAGCTGATGGTACCTGAGGAATAAGCCCCGGCTAACTACGTGCCAGCAGCCGCGGTAATACGTAGGGGGCGAGCGTTACCCGGAATCACTGGGCGTAAAGGGTGCGTAGGCGGCCGAGTGTGTCTGGCGTTAAAAGCCACGGCTCAACTGTGGATATGCGCTGGAAACTGCTCGGCTTGAGTGCAGCAGAGGCAGACGGAACTGCTGGTGTAGAGGTGAAATTCGTAGATATCAGCAGGAACGCCGGTGGAGAAGTCGGTCTGCTGGGCTGTTACTGACGCTGAGGCACGAAAGCTAGGGGAGCAAACCGGATTAGATACCCGGGTAGTCCTAGCCGTAAACGATGCTCACTTGGTGTGGGGGCGAAGAGTCTCCGTGCTGAAGCTAACGCGTTAAGTGAGCCGCCTGGGGAGTATGCCCGCAAGGGTGAAACTCAAAGGAATTGACGGGGGCCCGCACAAGCAGTGGAGCGTGTGGTTTAATTGGAAGCTAAGCCAAGAACCTTACCAGGGTTTGACATGCTGGTGGTACCGAGCCGAGAGGTAAGGGACGCTACCGTAAGGTAGTGAGCCAGCACAGGTGGTGCACGGTCGTCGTCAGCTCGTGCCGTGAGGTGTTGGGTTAAGTCCCGCAACGAGCGCAACCCCTGCTCTTAGTTGCCAGCACGTAAGGTGGGCACTCTAAGAGGACTGCCGGCGACGAGCCGGAGGAAGGAGGGGATGACGTCAGATACTCGTGCCCCTTATGTCCTGGGCGACACACGCGCTACAATGGGATGGACAGCGGGAAGCGAGGCAGCGATGCTGAGCAAAACCCTTAAACCATCCCCCAGTTCAGATTGTGGGCTGAAACCCGCCCACATGAAGCCGGAATTGCTAGTAATCGCGGATCAGCCACGCCGCGGTGAATACGTTCCCGGGCCTTGTACACACCGCCCGTCAAGCCACCCGAGTTGCGGGCACCCGAAGACGGTGACTCTTAGGGGCGCCGTTGAGGGTGAACGTGGTGAGGGGGGCTAAGTCGTAACAAGGTAGGTGTACCGGAAGGTGCGCCTGGATCACCTCCTTTCTAAGGAGAGCTGGTGGCTGCTATTCGGATTTGAGTGATTGGGCTCGTAGCTCAGATGGTCAGAGCGCACGCCTGATAAGCGTGAGGTCGGAGGTTCGATTCCTCCCGAGCCCACCATGGGTGGGGACATAGCTCAGCTGGGAGAGCACCTGCTTTGCAAGCAGGGGGTCAGGGGTTCGAATCCCCTTGTCTCCACCAATGGGGAAGGGTCATTGAAAAGTGCATAGGGAAAGGTGAAGGTGATAAGGGCATGCAGTGGATGCCTAGGCGGCAGGAGGCGAAGAAGGGCGTGGCAAGCTGCGAAAAGCCCGGGGGAGCTGCAAGCGAGCATTGATCCCGGGATACCCGAATGGGGAAACCTGCATGGGTGAAAGCCCATGCGCGAAAGCGCGAGACCCGGTGAAGTGAAACATCTCAGTAGCCGGAGGAGAAGAAATCAAACGAGATTCCCTGAGTAGAGGCGATCGAAAGGGGAGGAGCCTAAACCAGTCGAAAGGCTGGGGTCGTGGGACACAGTTAGGCAGAGCCGCACTGAAGTATTGTATAGCCGAACAGTCTGGGAAGGCAGACCGTAGAGGGTGAAAGTCCCGTAGGCGAAATGCAATACGTAGGTGTGACTGTGATCCCGAGTAGCGCGGGACACGAGGAATCCCGCGTGAATCAGGGGGGACCACCCTCCAAGGCTAAATACTACCTGCCGACCGATAGCGCAACCAGTACCGTGAGGGAAAGGTGAAAAGCCCCCCGGAAGGGGAGTGAAAGAGACCTGAAACTGCATGCCTACAAGAAGTCGGAGCTCGAAAGAGTGACGATGTGCCTTTTGATTAATGAGCCTGGGAGTTATCGCATCTGGCGAGGTTAAGCCGGGGAAGGTGAAGCCGAAGCGAAAGCGAGTCCGAAAAGGGCGAGAGTCAGGTGCGATAGACCCGAAGCCGGGTGAGCTACCCATGGGCAGGATGAAGGTGGGGTAAAACCCACTGGAGGTCCGAACCGGTGGATCGTGAAAAATCCTCGGATGACCTGTGGGTAGGAGTGAAAAGCTAACCGAACTCGGTGATAGCTGGTTCTCCCCGAAATGCATTGAGGTGCAGCCTCAGTCGTTCTGTGGTGGAGGTAGAGCGCTGGTAGGGCTAGTGGGGTTACCTGCGAACCCTGTCAAACTACGAATGCCACCACACAAAAGGCTGGGAGTGAGCCCGTAGGGGATAAGCTCTACGGACGAGAGGGGAACAACCCAGACCGTCGGCTAAGGGCCCGGAGAGGTGGCTAAGTGTGAAGAGGAAGGATGTGGTGCGTCCCTGACAACCGGGATGTTGGCTTAGAAGCAGCCATCATTAAAAGAGTGCGTAACAGCTCACCGGTCGAGACGCACTGCGCCGAAAATGTGCGGGGCTGAAGCCACCCCCCGAAGCCACGGAACCTGAAAGGGTTGGTAGGGGAGCGTTCCGCAGTAGGGAGAAGGTAGACTCGAGAGAGCTACTGGACGAGGCGGAAGTGAGAATCCAGGCATGAGTATACGAGAGGATGGTGAGAATCCATCCCCCCGAAAGCCTAAGGGTACCTGGGGAAGGGTCGTCCGCCCAGGGTGAGTCGGGGCCTAAGGAAAACCCGAAAGGGGTATCCGATGGGAAACCGGTTAATATTCCGGTACCACCTGTATGTCGACACTGTAGGCGGGGACGCAGGAGGCTAAGTTCAGGGGATAAGTGGCAAATCCCTCCAAGCGGTTAGGTGAAGAGGGCTGTAGGTAAGTCCGCGGCCTGAGCTGAGCCGTGAAGGGGAGGACTCGAAAGGGTCCAACTGGACTGACGCCACACTGCCAAGAAAAGCCGCGTGCAGTGATATGCAGGTGCCCGTTCCGCAAACCGACACAGGTAGGCGGGCTGAGAAAGCTAAGGGGAGCGGGATAACCCTTGCCAAGGAACTCGGCAAATTGACCCCGTAACTTCGGGAGAAGGGGTGCTACGTAAGGTTGAATCCAGGGGAAGCCGCGAGGTGGAAACTGGAGGAGGCCGAGGTAGCCGCAGTGACAAGGCCCTAGCAACTGTTTACCAAAAACACAGGTCTCTGCAAACTCGATGAGAGGAAGTATAGGGACTGACGCCTGCCCGGTGCCGGAAGGTTAAGGGGAGGGGTGCAAGCTCCGAACCGAAGCCCCGGTAAACGGCGGCCGTAACTATAACGGTCCTAAGGTAGCGAAATTCCTTGTCGGGTAAGTTCCGACCTGCATGAATGGCGTAATGACTGGGGCACTGTCTCGGCAGGGGACCCGGTGAAATTTCAGTCTGGGTGAAGATGCCCAGTACCTGCAGCTAGACGGAAAGACCCCGTGGAGCTTTACTGTAACCTGGTATTGTGCTCTGTTGCAGCGTGTACAGGATAGGTGGGAGGCGAAGAACCGGGCTCGCCAGGGTCCGGGGAGCCGGCGGTGGGATACCACCCTCGTTGTAGCGGAGTTCTAACCTATGTGTGTGGAGAGCACATAAGGGACAGTGCCAGGTGGGCAGTTTGACTGGGGCGGTCGCCTCCTAAAAGGTAACGGAGGCGCGCAAAGCTCGGCTCAGGTGGGTTGGAAATCCACCGTAGAGTGCAAGGGCAAAAGCCGGGCTGACTGCGAGACCGACGGGTCGAGCAGAGGGGAAACCCGGTCCTAGTGACCCGGCGACTCCGGGTGGAAGGGTCGTCGATCAACGGACAAAAGTTACCCCGGGGATAACAGGCTAGTCTAGCCCGAGAGTTCACATCGACGGCTAGGCTCGGCACCTCGATGTCGGCTCATCCCATCCTGGGGCTGAAGCAGGTCCCAAGGGTTAGGCTGTTCGCCTATTAAAGGGGTACGTGAGCTGGGTTCAGACCGTCGTGAGACAGGTCGGTCCCTATCTGCTGCGGGCGTAAGAGGCTTGAGGAGGGTCGCCCTTTGTACGAGAGGACCAGGGTGAGGGAGCCACTGGTGTACCAGCTGTCCTGCCAAGGGCATACGCTGGGTAGCTACGCTCCTGAGCGATAACCGCTGAAAGCATCTAAGCGGGAAGCGCGCTCCAAGATGAGGCCTCTTGGGTCGGTTCGAGAAGAGGACCTTGATAGGCCGGTGGTGGAAGCGTCGTGAGATGTGTAGCCAACCGGTACTAATAGACCCGATCCTTCACCTAAACCCTATGCACTTTTGAATGATCCTGGGTGCCGATACTGTAGCGGGAAACACCCAGTTCCATACCGAACCTGGCCGTTAAGCCGCTACGGGCCGATGGTAGTAAGGGGACGACCCCTTGCGAGAGTAGGTAGTGCCCAGGGTTCCTATATACCTTCTAAAAAGCCTCTGCAAAAATGCAGAGACTTTCGTTATTTATGGTATAATAATCAAAAGAATGAAGGTTGCAAAAAGAGGTGGGTAAAGTGTGTGCGGTGGATATACACATTGTTGGTGGAGGATTGGCAGGCAGTGAAGCAGCATGGCAACTGGTGAAGAGAGGGCATAAGGTAATAATTCATGAAATGAAGAAAATAAGAAAATCACCAGTTCATAAAAGTGATTATTTTGCAGAACTCGTATGTAGTAATTCTTTGAAGTCTATGGACTTAAAAAATGCAGAAGGATTGTTGAAAGAGGAAATGAAACTCTTCAATAGTATCATTCTCACGTGCGCATTGGAAAATAGAGTCCCGGCTGGTAAAGCATTGGCAGTCGACAGGGAAGGATTTGCCAAATGTGTTACAGGAAAGCTGTTGAATACCGGACTTGTAGAAATTAGAGAAGAAGAAGTCCAAAGACCAGGAAATGACGGTATATGGATAATAGCCACTGGCCCAGCTACGGACGGAGAATTGGCAAAGTGGCTCAGTGATATATCTGGCGGAATGTTTAATTTCTTTGATGCAGTAGCACCAATAGTGAGTGCGGAGAGCATTGATATGAATATATGTTATGTTGCAGACCGATACGGCGTTGGTACTGGTGACTATATTAATTGTCCAATGGAAAAAGAAGAGTACGAAGCATTTTGGCAAGCTTTAATCAGTGCTCAAGTAATTGAGATGGAGGATTTTGATAGGAAGCTACTCTTTGAAAGATGTCAGCCAATAGAAGAAATTGCACGGAGTGGAAAAGATGCGATGAGGTATGGACCTCTTAGACCCGTGGGATTAATCAATCCGAAGACAGGTAAAGAACAATACGCTGTTGTACAGCTCAGAAAGGAAAACATTGAAGGAAGCATGTATAATCTTGTTGGTTTTCAGACGAGGCTTAAGTGGGGAGAACAACTTAGAGTAATACGAATGATTCCTGGTCTTGAGAACGTCGAAATACTTAGGTATGGTGTAATGCATAGAAACAGTTATATCGATTCTCCAAAGGTTCTTGATAGATTCCTTAGATTAAAGGAAAATCCAAATATATTTTTTGCAGGTCAAATAACTGGTGTTGAAGGTTACGCAGAGTCTGCTATGACAGGTCTGTACGTTGGTCTTAACGTTTCACGGTTAATTGAAGGAAAAGAGATGATTGAATTTCCTAAGAAGAGTATGTGTGGCGCTCTTCTTGATTACATAACAACTGCTCAAGATTTAAAACCAATGTACGCTAACTTTGGACTACTTCACGCAGGGAAGAATAGAGAGAAGGCTTCAGAGCAGGCGCTAAATGAAATGAAAAAGTTTGCTGAGGAGTTGACTATAAATGGGAAGTTTTAATATAAGTAACAAGAACATTGAATTGATTCTTGGTGACTATAGAAAGGCAATAATAAAACTTTCCATACCCAATATGATTGCAATGCTTATACAGACGCTTTATAACCTTGTTGATGCAATATGGATTGCTGGTCTTGGACCTTCAACTCTTGCTGGCATGGGAATTTTTTTCCCAATTTATATGATAATTATCTCAATAGCTACGGGAATAACAGTTGGTACGAGTTCTGCAATTGCAAGAAAAATAGGTGCCAAAGACTACGAAGAAGCAAACTCTATTGCAGAACATTCCATAATTCTATCAATTATCGTTGGTACAATTACAACAATTATTGGCATCTTCTCGCTCGAGTTTATTCTCAAATTTACTGGAGCATCAGGGACTGCACTGGATAATGCTAAAGACTATGGACTCATAATATTTCTCTCATCAATTCCGATGATGTTTAATAACGCAGCAACAGGTATTCTTAGAGGTGAAGGTGATTCGAAAAGACCAATGTATGTCATCACGTTTAGTTCTGTATTGAATATCATACTTGATCCAATATTCATATATGCCTTTAAGCTTGGTATCAAAGGTGCTGCATGGGCGACACTTATTTCTATTCTTGTTAGTACTGGGCTGTTGATTTACCTTCTTTTCTTTTCAGAGAAGACGTTTTTGAACGTAAATTTTAGAAAGTTTGCTCTTAACAGTCAAAACTTTGTCGATATTTCTGTAGTTGGATTTCCAACAGCATTGGCACAGATAACAATGTCTATTGCGGTATATTTTCTGAATTTTTTTGCTGTAAAGTCAGGTGGAGATGCTGGAGTAGCAACCTTCACAGGTGCTTGGCGAATTATTAACCTTGGTACTTTAACAATTATAGGTATATCTTCAGCAGTGACGACAGTTACAGGAGCTGCATATGGTGCTAAGGATATAAGAAAACTTGAAAATGCACTTAATTATGCTATTAAGTTTGCTGAGTTTTTTGCAATTGCAATAATGGCAGGAATGTTTGTTTTTTCCAAACCACTTGCGATGTTATTTGCCTATTCAAAAGCATCGTCTGCTTTACTTGACGAGATTTCAAGTGCATTAAAACTGCTCTGCCTTTTTCTTCCCGGAACGCCTTTTGGAATGTTAACATCTGGAATGTTTCAAGGAATTGGACATGGATATAAAAGTTTGGCAACAACAATACTGAGAACAGTTGTATTTCAACTCTTTTGGACTTGGGTATTTGTTGACATTTTTCACATAGGACTAACAGGAGTTTGGCTTGGAATCGTTGTGGGAAACGCGACGGCTTCGATTATAACATATATTTGGGGAAGGCTCACCATTAAGAAATTGTATGTTCTTCAAACTAAACCATCGGAACAAATCTAACATTCCCCAAGTCTTCTTCAAGAATTCTGTTTTCCTGCTTTCTGATTCTCTTTAAAACTTGAACATATTTATTACCAATCGGAATTAATAAAATCCCACCTTCGCTTAGTTGTTCAACTAAGACTGGTGGGATTTTTTTTGCATAACAGGTAACTGTAATCTTATCGTATGGAGCATATTCTTTTAAACCAAACTTTCCATCGCTTAAGAATACCTCGATGTTTTCTAACATAAGACTTTCCAATAATGCTTTTGCTTGTTTGTAAAGAGGTTCGACAACTTCAACGGTGTATATCTTCCCGGTACGTCCAACTAAGAGTGACATAACTGCAGCGTTATAACCACTCCCTGTTCCTATCTCAAGTACTTTATCGCCTTCTTTTAAATCGAGATATTCGCACATCAATCCAACCATATGTGGTGCTGATATTGTTTGCCCATAGCCTATGGGGAGTGGCGCATCTACGTAAGCACTCTCACAAAGATCCAAAGGAACGAAGAGCTTCCTATCGATTTTATTCATTGCTTCAATGATTCTCTTTGAAACGCCGTAGTATACAAGGTGTTCGTACATAGAACCACCTTCTGTTATTTGCTTATCCTCTCATGATAAGGTACACAGTATAGCCAATGTAAGAAACGAAAAATAAACTACCTTCCAGTCTGTTAAGCTTTAAATCCCGTGAAAAGATTGTCAAGATTGCTGTAACTATAAGCAGCAGCAATAAGTCAACGTTAAGAAGAGTGTTGTAAGATATTGGATTGAACAGTGCGGAGATGCCAACGATAAAGAAAAAGTTGAATATATTTGAGCCGATAACATTTCCAAGTGCAATTTCATTATTGCCTTTTATTATAGCAGCTAAGGATGTTGCAAGTTCAGGGATAGAAGTGCCTGCTGCTACTATTGTTAAACCTATCAATTTATCTGAAACGCCAAACGCCTTGGCAATCTCTGTTGCACTATTCACAATCAATCTTCCACCGAATGTTAAACCAGCAAGTCCACCTATCACATACAAAAGTGATAACGCAATGCCAATATTCTTAACCTTTTCCATTTCCATCTCTTCGAATATGCTTCTATCTTTTTGAGCCATTTCAAAGACATATGCAAGAAATATACCAAAAAATGAAAGAAGTACAATGCCATCTCCTCTTGTTATAATAGCTGGAGACTTATTTCCTAAGGATAATAAAGAAAGCGCGGCGATAAAACTGAGAGGTATTTCTTTCTTCAATGTTGAGTGATGAACAGTTATCGGTTTTATTGCTGCAGAAAGTCCTGCGACAACAAGTATATTAAATATGTTACTACCAATTACATTACCAAGAGAGATTTCAGAATTACCTTTTAAAGAAGATACAATATTAACAGCTAACTCTGGAGCCGAGGTTCCAAAAGAAACTATACTAAGACCAATAACAAGGTCAGATACTCTCAATCGCTTCGCAATTGCTGAAGCACCTTCTACCAATTTATCTGCACCAAGGCTAACTAATGCTAATCCGAGAATAAGTAAAAAGAAGTTAAATATCAACCTTATCGCCTCCGTTTCTCATAAATAAATCGCGGACAGTGCCCGCGAATTATTTCTATTGCTAAAGAATATTATATCACTTTATTAAATTTTGAATAGTGTAATTAGCCTTTTCAAAGTACTGTTGTTCTATTTTTACCATTTTCCTTAGACGTGTAAAGTGCTTCATCACACCTTTTCAGAAAACTTTCGATAGTATCTTCGCCTTTCAGTTGAGAAACCCCAAGACTTATAGTTACTTTATATGGCTTTTCTTTGAATTTTTCCTCTACTTTTGTACGAATCCTTTCAGCTATTGTGTAAGCTGCATTCACATCCGCTTCTGGCAAGAGAATCAATATCTCTTCCCCACCCATTCTAATCGGAAAATCGCTTGCACGGACGTTTTTAAGTATAACATCTGCAATGCCTTTCAACACTTCATCGCCTACATTGTGCCCATAGGTGTCGTTGACCTTCTTGAAATTGTCCGCATCAATATATATTGCAGAAAGTGGAATTCTATCAGCTTTACTGGAAACATAAAGCCTTTCTATCTGGCTATTGAAGACAAATCTTGTAAGCAATCCTGTCAACATATCTTTTTCAAGCATCTGTCTGACTTGTTCATTTAATGCTTTTAAACTTAAATTCTTATTTTCCAGGTCTTTTAAGTACAAATTGATCTGCTCGCGCTGGTGTAAATAATTCTTAATAGCGTTTGCAAGACTACCAATCTCATCTTGGCGATGTATATACTGTTCCACTGTATCTGGTGTATGGTTATTGATTGCATAAATTATATCACTGAAAGGTGCCAGAGTCAGGTGCTTGAGCTTGAGATAAAAAATCAAGAGGATTGTTATTAGCACAACCATGGAACTTAAGAGTAGAACAACCACATAAGCAACATAATTGCGCAAAAGGCTAAAGTTTTTTGAAAAAACAAGATAACCAGTTCTCCTGCCAAATTCATCTTTTAGCTCATGAGAATAAACCAACTTAGTAAATTCCGACTTGCCCGGTTCAGACGAATAGCGAATTGAACTACCGGTTAGTTCCTCAAGTTTAATTATTTCTGAGATAGTCCAAAATTTTAACGCTGCTATCACACTTGGAGCCCTAATATCCCAGAGTTCCAAAATCTTGGTCGAGGGATAAAGCACAACAATCTCCACGGGAAATAGAAATTCCGAATTTGCAAGAAAAAAATGCGTCTTGCCAGTGAGGATGTTCAGTGAAAGATTTTTCAGCCGAGATTCTCTTATTGAAATAGAAGTGCTTAAAAGTTCAATGTGAACGAGACTGTTTTTATCGTAGAACGCAATCAACGAAACATCAAGAGCTCGAAGATTTGATATAAGGCTTGCTTTAAGTTCGGGCAAGTTTTCATTTGTGATGGGAAATTTCTCGAGAATGTTTTTGAAATTATTGAACGTTCTTTGAATTTCTTTTGTATTTTTAGAAAATTCAAATTCCAGAGTTTTTGCAACATTTGTCGCGTATTCTTTATATTGAACTTCAAATGCGTTTTTTAGATTTTTCATAAGCAATCCTGCAAGTACTAAGGAAAAAAAGAGAAATGCGACAAATGAATAAGTTATTATTCTTTTAAGCCTTTCCGCTATCATAAAGTCTTTTTTCCCCCTATCTCATATAATGACTTGAATTCAATATAATGAAAAATATTTAATTTCTATGAACTATACCTAACCACATGTATTATAACACAAAGTTAAAAATTTTTCTTATTCATAAATTTTTCCAATTGTAAATCTGTACATCTTAAATATTAAGGAAATTTTTAATAATGTGCAATTCATAGTATGGGACTGTAAAATCGTAATTTATTGATTAATTGAGTTAAGTATGATATAATTAATTAGAATTCATTCACTCTTACTCAATTTCCCGATTTTTGTGGATTGACTTTTTATCAGCAAATGAGAATAATAGAGAAATTTTAACTTTAAATGAGTTGCAAACGTAATATTTATATTGTACAATTTTTCACGAGCAGGGAAGTAGGTTTTAAAATTCACACTAACAGTTTGAAGGAGGGAGAAAGATGAAGATAGCTATTAACGGTTTTGGTAGGATTGGAAGACTTGTTTTGAGAGAACTCATTCGCCGCAATAGTTCAGTTGAGGTAGTTGCCATTAACGATTTGGATAACCCAGCAACATTAGCACATCTTTTCAAATACGATTCAGTTCACAGAGCATTTGATGGAGAAGTTAAGGTAGAAGGAGATAGCATACTTGTCAACGGAAAGGCTATAAAAGTCTTTTCTGAAAAAGATCCAGCTAACCTTCCATGGAAAGACCTCGGTGTCGACGTGGTTGTTGAATCAACAGGTAAATTCACAGAAAGAGAAGGGGCAATGAAACACATCCAAGCAGGTGCAAAAAAGGTTATCATCACAGCACCAGCAAAAGGTGAAGACATTACAGTAGCCTTTGGTTGTAACGAAGAACAACTCAAACCAGAACACCAGATAATCTCTTGTGCATCTTGTACGACGAACTCCATCGCATCGATTGTGAAAGTACTCAACGATAACTTCGGAATTGTAACAGGTTACCTCGTAACAGTTCACAGCTACACGAACGACCAGAGAGTTCTTGACCTCCCACACAAGGACCTCAGAAGAGCAAGAGCAGCAGCTTTGAACATAATTCCAACAACAACAGGAGCTGCAAAGGCAGTCGCACTTGTTGTTCCAGAAGTAAAAGGAAAACTCGATGGTATGGCACTTAGAGTACCAACTCCAGATGGTTCTATGTCTGTTATTAGCGTCCAGGTTGAAAAACCAACAACAGCAGAAGAAGTCAACGCAAAATTTAAGGAAGCAACAGAAGGCAGACTTAAGGGTATTATCAAATATAACGAAGATCCAATCGTAAGTTCAGATATAATTGGTTCAACATACGCAGGTATTTACGATGCAACACTTACAAAAGTAATGAATGGAACGTTTGTAACAGTCTACAGCTGGTACGACAACGAATATGGATACACATGCAGAGTTGTTGACACAATCGAAAAAGTTGCAACAATGCTTTAATTTTTAAAGCAAACAGGGGGCTCGTCCCCCTTTTTTATACGTTGTTCTCTATCTTTACAGGGCACAGGAGGTGTCAAAAATGGAAAAACTTACAATTAGAGATGTTGACCTCAAAGGTAAAAGGGTAATAATGAGAGTTGATTTTAACGTTCCTACAAAAGAAGGAAAGGTTACAGATGACACAAGAATTGTAGAAGCTCTCCCTACAATTAAATACGCTCTTGACAACGGAGCAAAAGTGATACTTCTTTCTCACCTTGGAAGACCAAAGGGTGGTCCGGATCCAAAATATACATTGGCACCAGTAGTTGGCAGACTTTCTGAACTTCTCGGTAAAGAAGTAAAGTTTGTACCAGCACTCTATGGTGAAGAAGTTGAAAAAGCTGTTGCAGAATTAAAAGAAGGCGAAGTTTTAATGCTCGAAAACACAAGATTTGATGCAGGAGAAGAGAAAAACGACCTTGATCTCGCAAAGAAATGGGCAAATCTTGCAGATATACATGTTAACGATGCATTTGGTACAGCACACAGAGCACACTCAAGCAACGTTGGAATTGCTCAATACATACCATCAGTTGCTGGTTTCTTGATGGAAAAGGAAATTAAATTCCTTGCTAAGGCAACGTTAAATCCAGACAAACCATACGTTGTTGTCCTTGGCGGTGCAAAAGTTTCCGATAAAATAGGCGTTATTACCAACCTTCTCTCCAAAGCTGATAGAATTATTATTGGTGGCGCAATGATGTTCACATTCTGGAGGGCACTTGGCAAACAAACAGGTAATTCCCTTGTCGAAGAGGATAAGATTGAACTTGCAAAACAGATGCTCGAACAGGCAAAAGAAAAAGGTGTCGAACTTGTGATACCAACAGATGCAGTCTGTGCACAGAAGATGGAAGCTGGCGTTGAGAAGAAAGTCTTCACATGTGAAGAAGGGATTCCAGAGGGTTGGGCTGGTTACGATGTTGGTCCAGCAAGTATCGAGCTCATCAAGTCAAAACTTGCAGATGCAAAGACAGTAGTTTGGAATGGACCACTTGGTGTATTTGAAATTGAAGACTTCGCAGCTGGTACAAAGGCAGTTGCAGAATTCATCGCATCACTCACAGAAAAAGGTGTTACAACAGTTGTTGGTGGAGGAGATAGTGCAGCTGCAGTATCACAATTTGGTCTTGAAAAGAAATTCAGCCATGTATCAACTGGTGGCGGTGCATCTCTTGAATTCCTTGAAGGAAAAGAATTACCCGGCATCACTTCAATAGCTGATAAAAAAAAATAACTAACAGGAAATTTATCCTTGCTGGAAATTGGAAGATGAATAAAACACCCAGTGAAGCGCAATTGTTTGCCAATACTTTGGTCAACGCGCTCGCTGGGTTTAATTCTTTTGATATATATGTAGCTCCAGTATTTGTAGCACTTGATAGAGTTAGAGAGGTTATTAGCTCAAGTAATATAAAGCTTGCAGCACAGAACATGTATTACGAAGATAGTGGTGCATTCACTGGCGAAGTTGCCCCAAAGATGCTCAAAGAACTCAAAGTCGAAGCTGTTATTCTTGGTCATAGTGAACGAAGAAAGATATTCGGTGAAAGTGATGAACTCATCAACAAAAAGGTAAAAAAGGCACTTGCGGAGGGGCTTACTCCAATATTCTGTATAGGTGAAACCCTTGAAGAAAGGCAAAAAGGATTGACTTTCTGCGTTTTAGAAAAGCAGGTAAGAGAAGGACTTAACGGAATTAGTGCAGAAGATGTAAAGAAAGTTGTCATTGCATATGAACCTGTTTGGGCAATTGGTACTGGGGTTGTTGCTACACCACAACAGGCACAAGAGGCACACGAATTTGTAAGAGAGCTTCTTTCCGAGATGTACGGTGAAGAAGTTGCCAATTCAGTGACAATACTTTACGGTGGTAGTGTAACACCTGAGAACTTCTTCGGTCTCTTTGTCAAACCTGATATTGATGGTGCGCTTGTTGGTGGCGCGAGTTTGAAAGAAAGCTTCGTAGAACTTGCTAAGATAATGGCAAAAATAATTGATTAATCTCGAGTGAAAGAAGCCCCCGTGAGGGGGCTTTTTACATACCATATCTTATATTCTCCAAATTTCATGATACTCGTGTGGTGTTTCACAATATTCACAGACAAACTTTCCATCAACTTGTATAAATGAAGCCGTTACATTCTCACCGTGAGCCGGATTTGTGATACAATTCTCGTTTTTACATCTAATCTCATCAAATCCGTAGATGCGTGGTGGCATTTTTATTCTGTACTTTTCAACAACGCGTGAATTCTTAACTATATTAACCGTCGTATTCGGAGAAATTGCAGATAGTTTCTTAATCTCTTTAAATGATAAATATCTGTCGGGTAAACTTATGTATCCTTTGTAATTACCATCGGCAGATTTGAAAATTCCATCAGCGCTATCTACATCGTAGAGCTTGAGAATCTTCCTGATCTTAATTATTGTGTTGTAAATTTCCTCTTCGGACTTTCCTTTTGCTACATGGTCGATGACAGTTCCATTTTCTATAGGTTTAATTCCTCTCTTACCTTCCTTGAGTACACCTTTTGTTCCATCAATTATTGGAGCTGGGATTATAAAGTTCTCATCTTCTTGTTCTACTATTCTCTTTGAAGTGTCAAATGGTGCTTCAATCGCACCACCGAGCATGGAAAGAAGTACGATTCGTACATAATATCCGTTTATTGCTTGTTCTTCCCAGCCGTTGAGTGATAGTGTATCGAGAAATGTTGGTATTTCAGGATTGAATTTTGGTCTTGGGAGCGGGTGGTAGAACCTTGTACCTTCCGGTACCTTTTCGAGCATATCCTGTCTAAATGTTACGGCTTTTCTCAAAATCTTTTCTTTTTCAAGTATGTCCTCTCCCATTCTCTCAAGTTGCAAGCGAGTGAAATACCATATATTTGCGGGTTTTCCGTAGCTCAAATACTCGTCAATTGAGTAAAATTGCCTTACCTCAAATCCATTTCTCTTCATCTTTTGAATATATCCTTCAGGCATCTGCAATTCCGGTGGAGCTATTAAATCAACTTCAACGTTCTTAAAGACCTTTAAACCATCAGCTTTCGAATGGACCGTCCTTCCATGTAGCAAGTCGCCAACAAGTGCTATTCTAATATGAGAATTATCAAAACTGTTATGTTCAAGGAATGTAAATTCATCGAGAAGTTCTTGGGTAGGATGTTCGTGTTTTCCATCTCCACCGTTGATAAATGCGGGTCTTTCGATACCATTTCTTTCAGCAAATTCACCGACTTTTCTTTCAAGAAGCCTTACAACACCTTCAAGTTTTGTTCTCAACACAAATATTGAGTATTCACTATATCCTGTCAACATATTGAATGTATCCACATAGCTTTCTTGCTTGTTGAACGAGGAGTGTTCAGAATCGAAGATGTTTACCTTTGCATTTTTGTGGAATTTCGCAGCATTGATGAAGGACTCTTTTGTTCGGGTGGAAGGTTCTACAAAGACGATGTAAATTCCCGTGCTTCGTTTAATCTGAAACTCTGAAACGTCCTCTTTGTTTCGAACTTTCTCTTTCAACCGCTTAGCAGATTGATACAAGAAAAGCTGTTCTTCCACAGAAAAATCGTTGATAACCCCAAGTGTTCGACTCAAAAAGTTGCCCATGTGCTTATCACTCCCCCCACGTTTTTTGTTTTTTCGTCGGTCTTGTCCGACTCTTATTTCTGTCTTTCGATATTATACTATTACACTTTACTTTCTGCAAGGTGTGATGAAAGAGTAAACAAAAAAGCCCCTCAAAGGAGCTAAGTTTGGTAATCAGTTAGAATTGAATATAAGTTCTTTATCTGGGTAGAATTTCTTCAAAACTATCTCGACAACGTTCTCTGCTGTGGCAATTTCATTCAGGTAGTTCTCAGCTCTGAGTTGTTGGAGAATTTCCTTGGCTTTCCTTCTTATTTCCTCTCTTGCGATATTATCGATTCGCTCATCATTGAAAGTAAACCACCCATATTTTGCGCCTATAAGTTGGATGTTTCTTTCATCAATTATTGGTTCATCAGCACTCAACTGAGGCAGTTTTACGTAGATTGTTCCATCCTCTTTTTCTTCTAACGCAATCTGATTGGTATCGAGATGTACGTAACTTTCAGCAACAACGCGATAGAGAACTCTTGATTCGCTAAGCTTGTTCTTTACCCCGGTACTGACAACAAACTTATAGGTATACTTTTGTACAATAAGGTCCCCTGTCCGACGGAAAATTTCGTTCAGCTCAGGAGTTTTTGTTTTCTTTGGTTGATTCAGAATAGAATACAGTGCAAGGGCAAGGATTATAGATATTACAATCAGTATCACTGTAAAAACTTTCTTCATGCTCCTCACTCCTTCCAAAGGACATTAACAGAATAACCTTTTGTGGTATAAGGTAACAATAAGGTTGTAATATACTTCTCTGCCCTTGTTTTCATTTCTACGTATTTATTTTTACTTCTCATGTAGTCTGCTATTTCTCTTGTTAATAGCTCTTCAGCTTTTCGATCGCAAAAACTGTAGACTCTTTCTTTGACTTCTAATGGTATCCACGTATCTTTCGCACCAATTTCAAACTTTCCGAATATTTTGCTCTTGAAATTCTCTTCAAACGTTTCTAACCTTTCTACATTAATCCTGCCTTCCAACAATTCGATTGGTGGTAAATAAATTGTAATTCTCGTTTGTGGTTCATCTATTATTACATCATCCTGTTCAATTTTAAAAAGGTCAACACCATAACTCACTTTCGCTCTGTATACGTACGTTCCATCAACAGCGTATTTTCCATCCAATACTCTATCTAATTCGTATTCATAATCACGTGTTTTTACTACATCTTCCATCAATACAGTAGCAAGCCTTAGGAAACCCATTTGTTGAATGTCGTATAGTACGGTCCCAAGGTTTATTTCTGCTCTCTGAACCTTTTCCTTGAATGGGTTGAGAATGTTGGATAAAATACTAATAACATTACCTATAACAGGGACCTTAGCAAGGTAATAAAAAAGAACTGTGAACAAAACGACAAAGACGAGAAGCAAAAGTATAAACTTCCAAAAACGTTTCATATACTCTCTACCTCCTTGCAGACTAATCTGAGAATGGCTTTTACCTTATTATACCATTTATAACATATCTAAATTGCACATATGAATTGTTCCTTGTATAATATTTGGTGTGCTGTATTATCAAATACTATAAGGAGGATTTAAACATGCATGGTGAGATAACCAATCTTTTCCCAATACCATCTTGGGTGTATGAGAGTGTCATTTATCAAATCTTTCCAGACAGATTTGCAATTGGAAAAGGAAAGACAGCGAAAGATAAAGCCGAGCTTTATACGAAACGTGGTGGAAGAATAATCGATTGGAATGTTCCACCAAAGAGGAAGGATAAAGCAGAACATGTGAAGGACTTTTATGGAGGCGATTTGTGGGGGATTGCTGAGAAACTTGATTATCTGAAAGACCTTGGGGTTAACGTGATTTACACAAATCCTATCTTTCTTTCACCGACTAACCATAAATACGATGCTATTGACTATATGAAAATCGACCCACAATTTGGTGGAGAAAAGGCATTTAAATACTATGTTAAGAAGGCAAAGAGCGAGAATTTTAGACTTATTCTCGATGGTGTATTCAACCATCTTAGTAGTGAAAATCCTTGGTTCAAAAAGGCGCTAAAAGGTGATAAGAGGCATGTGAGTAAGTTTGCAATATACGATGATGGACACAGGGCGTGGTATGGACACAAGTCGCTTCCTGAGTGGCATCTTGAGGAAGTCGAAGTGACGAACTATATCCTCAGTGTTGTCGAACATTATTTGAGACAAGGCATAGATGGATGGAGACTTGATGTTGGTTTTGACCTTGGATATGTGAATAATGCCTTAATCACAAAAGTTGCAAAACAAGTTTCGATAGAAAAATACGTTGTTACGGAAACATGGAATTATCCATCAAATTGGCAAATGGTTGACGGGATAATGAACTATCACTTCAGAAACACAGTTATCGCTTATTTGAAAGGTGAGTTCGATAACTTGGCAGATGCACTCCAAAGTGCTTACAACGATACACCAAACATCCACGGTTGTTGGAATATGCTCGATAGTCACGATACAGAGAGACTCGCAACAGTTATACCAGACAAAGATTTAAGAAAACTTGCTATAGTCCTTCAATTCACCTATCCAGGCGTACCTGTTGTTTACTATGGAACAGAAATCGGAATTGAAGGCGGCGGAGACCCAGAATGCCGTGCAACGATGAAATGGAATGAAGAAGAATGGGATAAAGAGTTGAGGGAGTTTTACAAAAAACTCATTAAAATTAGAAAATCTGAAACGGCATTAAAGATAGGTACATTCGAAGTGTTGAACAAAGAGCCCCCTGTATTTTACAGAAGAACCCCTCACGTTTTGGATGGAATGATAATTGCAATAAATAAAGGCGAAAAGAAACATGTTACAGTTTCAGTTCCAGACGGAAGGTTACTTGCGGGAACTTGTTTTACGGATCTTCTAAATGGCGAAGAGTTCTGGATTAACGGTGGAATTATGACTATTGATATTCCATCAAGAGGTTTCCGGTTGCTAAGGGTTACGAATAAGACAAGAAATGGGTACAACATGTATAAGAGGATTTATTAACAAACACCAAAGGCGCCTTTACTGGCGCCTTTGGATTTAAATCTTGAATCTCTTCACTTCTTCAAGCAAGCTGTTGGCTATAGAACTCATATCTTCTGCAGCACTACTTACGTCTTGGATTGCGTTCGCTTGTTGTCTTACACCTTGCGTTATCTCTTCCATTTGCTGAGCTATCGATGTTATTGCCTTCGCTGCCGTATCCATTGCACTTGTCATCTCTTGCGCTGCTGCACTCTGTTCTTGTGAACTTGCCGCCAATCCTTCTATCTGACTTGTTATCCCCTCTACTTGCTTTAAGATATTGATAAACTTTTCACTCACCGTTCTTGATTCCGCCGAAGCCTTCTCAACTACATTCACTGTCTCCGTTGTCGCATCGCTTGCTTTTTGTGCGCCGTTTTGTATCTCCGAGAGCATCTGCCCTATCTTACTCGTTGCTTGTTTACTCTCTTCTGCTAATTTTCTTATTTCATCTGCAACAACAGCAAATCCTCTTCCTGCCTCTCCTGCCCTTGCCGCTTCTATTGCTGCATTCAATGCAAGTAGGTTTGTCTGTTCTGCTATCGAGTTGATTGTCTGGACTATCTCACCTATATTCCTTGCCTTCTCACTTAACTCACGAACGATATTGTCTGTGATTGCTGATTTTTCCTTTGCTTGAGAAATAACATCTGTTATAACTTTAACGGCACTTTCACCTTCTTTTGCAGCACTATTCACGAGCATAGCCTTTTCGGAGAGTTCCTGGGCAGCTTTTGAGACATTCTGAGCACTGGCGGAAATTTCCTCAATACCACTTGTTGATTCTTCAACGGAAGCAGAAGCATTTTGCAAAGCTTTGTTTATTTCTTCAACTTGTGAAGCCAGTTCTTCAGCTGTGGCACTCAGTTCTTCAGAAGCGCTTGCAAGAGACTGAGCAGCGCTGTTTACTTCATTAGAACCAGTAGAGATTGTTCTCATGGCTTCCTTGAGTAAATCGGCCATCTGCTGGAGTGCAACTGCCATCTGAGCAACTTCATCTTTTCCTTTGGCTTCAAACTTTACAGTTAAGTCACCTTTACCGAACTTTTCTACATTTGCCATCATTGACTTTATTGGTGCAGTTATGGAATTAGTAATCATTGTTATAAGTACTGCAATAGCAACGAGCAAAGGAATTCCTATAGCCAGAAAGACTATTAGTCTTTTATTTAGCGTTTGCTTGATATCATCGATATACACTCCACTACCAACTATCCAACCCCATGGGGCAAATTTCTTGACGTACGACAATTTAGGATAGTTTTCCTTAGTTGTTCCACCCGTTGCAAGAGGTTTTGGCCAAAGATATTCGACGTAACCACCATCAACATCGGCGTTGGTAACTTCTACAGACGCTTGGAATAGGTTTTTCTTACCATCATTTTTAGATGGTTTCCCATTGACGGGTTGGATTAATGTTGCAGAATTGTAGTTAGAACTGTCAAGAATCTTCCCTTCAAGCTCTGGTTTTGTTGGATGCATAACCATCGTTGGAAAAGGTAACTTGTCGTCATTAATCCAAAAGTATTCAACTTTCTCATATCTCATAGCCCTTATAACTTCCTTAGCCATATTTTTTGCTTCTTCTTGACTCAAGGTACCAGTTTGTGATAGTTTGTAGAAATGCTCAAGTACTGAATAAGCTGATTCAACAAGATGCTTTTGTTTTAGCATTCTTTCAGAACGCAACATAGAGTTAAGATTGACTATACTACTCACTGTGATAACTAAGAATAAAACCACGGGTGGAAGCAACATATACAGAAGAAGTTTCCCACGCAGTGTCTTCATTAATTCCATCACCTCTGTTTAAAGGATAGACTAATTATCAACCTACACAAAGTGAAGATATTTTTCAAAGACGCCAATTATATAGTAGTTTTAGTGTAATTTTAGTTATTTAGATTTCCTTAGCGATTCTGCTTTGTGTAACTGTTCGCACTAAGTTTTAAAAATGGGTTACGACAAAAAGTCCTGCTCCTGGCCACAAGTATGGGCGAGTTGTTATGACGTTTCCAAATACGGTTATGGAAAAGCTTTTCAGTAATTCAGCGTTTGCACCTATTCTTGGTGAAAGGCCAAACTCAATGTTTGAATTGTTCATATTGTATGCAATGGTTGGTTCCCCTGCGAAGAGCTTAAGAGTAAGAAAATCACTTTCAAATAGTTTATAACCCAAATGTCCTCTTAAACCGACGGCGTTTATCCCAGACATGTTTAAATCCGGAGAGACAAACGTCTCAACTGCCAAAGAGAAGTTGCCAAACTCTTTCTCGTAACCTACAATCCAGTATCCGGGGAATGGGACTACAATTATAAAAACTACTACGAGGACAAACTCTACACCAAGATAGAGGATGTTATCCATAACCTGTCACCTCCCGCCAAATGTAGAACTTTTATTTTCGATAGAGACTTTTAGAGTAAATCGTTCAACTGCATTGTAATGTTAATTCATTTTCTAATTTCTGCCACTCTTAGTGTTGTTTTGTTGATTCTGTCAATTTTTTACGAATCAACCACAGTTTTAAATTTCTGTGCATTGCATAATAAAATTTAGACCTTCTAATATATTTGACCTGGAATTCTTTGAAAAGGTTCAAATAAAATCAAAAAATAAAAGTTTTCTAAGAACTCTCTACGAAGTGGTGAAATGAGACTTGATAATGTTTTAATTTTCAAATAATGGAAAAATCCACTGGTCGAATTACGTCATTGATGTTCCCATTGTTATGTTTCCAAAAAAATCTTAACCACATTAGAACATATAAATTAACAGCTTTCAATTTCTCAAAAACTTGCTTTAGCTGGAGAATATCTTTCAGTACGAAAAGTGCGATTCACACGTTTTCTTACCAAGAATCATTATTAATATGCAATTGACGTTTTTGAGCAAAATTTTCACCGCATTTTCATATATACGAATGCATCAAGTCCCTCTGTGATAAGTTCAGTAAATTCGAGTTTTTCTTTACCAAATAAATTTTTGAAGAGAACTTATTTGTATCGTATCTCAATACTTCAAGATATGCCAGGCAAAGACTTTGATTTATACTATTCAGTCTTTGGAAAACAGGTTGCCATGAATTTGGGAGTATTTTTTGCTGTAAGTTCAAAGAAGGCTAACTTAGGCAAATCAGTTAGATTCGAAGACAGACTCTTCGTCTGGATAAAACTTCTTCAAAACCGTTTCAACAACGCTCTCGGCTGTTACACTTCGTTTAGGTAATTCTCAGCTCTGAGTTGCTGAAGAGTGGCTTTGTTTTTCCTCCTTATTTCCTTTCGCATGATACTATCAATTCGCTCATCATAGAGAGTAAACCAGCCGTATTCTGCGCCTAAAAATTGCGCATATGAACTATTCCTTGTATAATACTTGGTGTGCTGTATTATCAAGTGCTTAAGTAGAGAAAAAAATCAGTCACTGTTTCAGTTCCAGACGGAAGGTTACTTGCGGGAACGTGTTTTACAGATTTACTAACCGGTGAAGAATTCTGGATTACTGCAGGAGTTATGACTATCGAAATCCCAGCTAAAGGTTTCAGATTGCTAATGGGTTACGAATAAGACAAGAAATGGGTATAACATGTATAAGAGGATTTATTAAATTAAAGTCGGCAAAGACCCAAGAAAAAAGGTGGTGCTAACAACTTGTGTTGAATTATCGATTTCCCGCCGAATACTACAACTCAATAGCAAATGTCTACGACAAAATGTACGAAGACGTTTATTGGAACATTGCAAGGCAACAAATCAAAGTGACAATTGAAAAGCACATATTCTCCATGAGTGGTTTGAGTGTTATCGATATCGGCGGTGGAACTGGATATTGGAGCCTCTGGGCATTGAAGAAAGGGGCGAAAGTGCTGTTTGTTGAACCAGCCCAAAGAATGATTGAGCAAGCAAAAGATAAACTAAGGAAAGAGATGGGGATGGATTTACGAGAGGTTCCTATTGAATTTATCAATCGTCCTGCAGAGGATTTAGACTTCCATCTACATTTTGAGGAGAAGTTCGATGTTATTTTACTGCTTGGAGATGTGCTGAGTTATGTGGACAACCTTGAAAAGACAATGGAAAATATATCGAGGGCGTCCAAGAAGGGCACCCTCGTTTTTGGAACGGTTGATAATTACTTTTCGTATCTTAAGGATGTTATCATCTATGGTTCTTGGGAGGATTACAATTACTTAGTAAATCACCGAAGACTTCCCGTTGGTTCAGAGTATGGGACTTTTGAAGCAAGAGCTTTTGAACCTGCGGAGATTGAAAATATATTCGAAGACTATGGTTTTAAAGTTATTGAATTGTCAGCACTTGCAAGTATACCAAGCCTTAAATCAAGTATCAAATATGGTAAGTATTTTATTTTTGAATCTGAGCATCTGTTTTTTGTTGCGAAAAAGGTTTAGTAATACCCAAGACCTGTCATCTTTTGGACGTTCAGTTTTTTCAATAGTTCGCTGACAGTTGTGTTTTCCTTTTCAGCGAGCAACTCCAAAGCTTTTTCTATATCGTAATTTGCTTGTCTGATAGTTTCAGAAACTACTTCGTGACCAAAGTAGTTTATTAACGGTGTAAGGTTGGAAGAAGACCTCTCGAGATTTTGCTGGCACCGTTCTTTATCAACGTCTAAAAGCTCTACATATTTTGCCAATGCATTGCACGATGAAGTGAGAAGTCTCATCGATTTGAGTGTGAAATGGACAATGATGGGTGCAAATTGATTGAGTTGTAAGTTACCCTGAGCGCAGGCATGTGATACTATTTCATCATGTCCGAAAACAACGAGTGCATTTTGTAAGACGTATTCCGGCACTACTGGGTTCACTTTACCAGGCATTATTGTGCTTCCCACCTGAACTGCTGGAAGGATTAATTCTCCAATTGCTGTTTTTGGTCCACTGCCGAGTAGTCTTATGTCGTTGGATATTTTGTACAAGTTAACAGCGAGTGATTTCAAAAGTCCATGAACTTCGGCGAATGTATCGAGGTTTTGCGTGGCATCAATTAGGTTTTCAGCTTTTGCTATTTTCACGTTTGCAACCTGTCTTAGAACTTCCACTATTCTTAGGGTGTATTCTTTGGGAGCGGCAACTCCCGTACCTATTGCGGTTCCCCCAAGATTCACGCTTCTTATACGTTCTTCTACCTTGTTTAGTCTCCATCTGTCACGTGCAAGTGCATCAGCCCATGCACCAAATTGTTGTCCCATCATTATTGGAACGGCATCCATCAATTGAGTTCGTCCGATAGTTCGAATAGAGTAGAATTCCTTTTCTTTCTCCTGAATCACTTCTTGGAGCTTGATAACCGCATCGACAAGTTCTCTCAATCTTACGATAACTGCCATCTTTCCTGCAGTAACGAATGTATCGTTCGTTGATTGGTGCATGTTAACATGATTGTATGGGTCAACGAGATATTCTCCCTTTTTTCCACCAAGAATTTCTGTAGCTCGATTAGC
>Ga0197142_1000353_pt1 | contig 42271 bp, 39 predicted proteins | sample GBS60_MetaG_FD_148614 | JGI IMG/M metagenome (GOLD analysis project Ga0197142, IMG submission 148614) | Sediment microbial communities from Great Boiling Springs, Gerlach, Nevada, United States - GBS 60_MetaG | ecosystem: Environmental > Aquatic > Thermal springs > Hot (42-90C) > Sediment... | reverse complement strand
GGAAGGGGGAGCAAGAGACTATAGGGAGAGAGGCCTCCGAGGGACGCGGCGAGACGACTATCTATAGCTCGGCCTCTCCTGCGACGTGCCCGCCAACCTCAGGGAAGACGCGAAATAGCAGGCGAGGGGCCACACTAAACTATCGGGCCGTCCAGCCAAGATTGTAGGGAGACGCGGCTCAAAAACAAAAAAATACTTCGCCGCAACACTAGCATCCGGGGGGCGAGCGGCTGGGCGGGCTTCGGGTGAGTCCCGAGGAAGTTCCTCCCCCCTCCGGCGCGGCCAGCCACCGCGAGGTGGGCGGGGAGACCCGCGGCAACGCCACAGAAACGAGACCCCTCCGCCGCGGATGAAGATGACCCACGGTGAGTGGCGATGAGTGGCGGAGAATGGATGAAACGGGCGGCCCTGGCGGGGAAAGGTTGGCCTCCCGTGAGGCGCGCCGGCGAGGAGGCAGGCCCCGAGAAGATAGATCCCGCCTAGAACAGAAGGAGGACTACGGGCCGCACGCCCCCTTAGCCCATGAGTAATGGGTAAATCTGCCCAGCGTCAAAGCTAGATTTTGGGTAAGTAATGGATAGGCAGTATTTCTCCAACAGGGCCGAGGCTGGCGTGGAGCTGGCCGAGGCTCTGAGAAACAAGCTGGGCCCCGGCGCTGTGGCGATAGGGATTCCGAGGGGAGGAGTCGTGGTGGCCCTAGAGGTGGCTAGGAGGCTCGGAGCCCTCCTCGACACGCTAGCTGTAAAGAAGATCGGCGCACCCTTCAACGAAGAGCTGGCGGTCGCGGCGGTCACGGAGGAGGGCGACGTGGCGATAGAGGAGGAGGTCGCCTCCTTCTACGGCCTCTCGAGGGAGAGCATCATGGCCGAGGCTGCTAGACATGTCGAGCAGCTCAGGAGGAGGGGCATGCTCTACAGGTCCGGCAGGGAACCTATAGATGTCTCCGGGAAAGTTGTCGCAGTGGTGGATGACGGCCTAGCCACTGGTACGACTATGGCGGCGGCCCTGATGACGCTGAGGAGGCATAGGCCCGCCAGGCTCATAGCGGCTGCGCCCGTCGCCTCGGCCACGGCGGTAAGCAAGATAGGCCAACTCGCGGACGAGGTTGTCTGTCCTTACGTCGAGGAGGAGTTCTACGCCGTCGGAGAGTTCTACCGCGATTTCTCCCAAGTCAGCGATGAGGTTGTGGTGAGGGCTCTGGCCGGCAGGCTCTAGGGATTCGGCTCAGCCTGAGAGGAGGTCCGCGTATCCCTTCTTCTCCAGCTCGACCGCGAGCTCATAGCCCCCGGAGACGGCTATCCTGCCCTCATGCATCACGTGGACGGTGTCAGGTCTGAGATAGTCGAGGATCCTGGCGTAGTGGGTTATGACGAGGAAGGTAGTTCCTCTCTCCTCGTTGAGCTTCTTGATGGCTGAGGCGACGATCCTGACGCTGTCGATGTCCAGACCTGAGTCCGTCTCGTCGAGGATAGCCAGCTTGGGGTTGAGAGTCGCCAGCTGGACGATTTCCGCCCTCTTCTTCTCACCCCCAGAGAAGCCCTCGTTGAGGTACCTCTTGGTGAAGGCTTCGCTCATCTGGAGCAGCTTGAAGTTCTCGACGAGGAGCCTGTGGAACTCGGAGGCGCTTAGCTTCTGCTGGTCCTCTCCCCTGACTGCGAGGTAGGCCCGCCTCAGGAAGTTCGCCATAGTGACGCCGCTTATCTCTACGGGGTACTGGAAGGCGAGGAAGAGTCCGAGCCTCGCCCTCTGGTCCGGGGAGAGGCCCAGTATACTCTCACCGTTAAAGAGGATGTCGCCCTTCTCGACGGTGTATTTCGGATGCCCCATAACCACCATAGCCAGCGTGCTCTTACCGCTGCCGTTGGGCCCCATCAGGGCCGCCACCTCACCCTTCCTCACAACCATGTCCACGCCCCTCAGAATCGTCTTGCCCTCGACGCTAGCCCAGAGGTCTCTTATCTCGAGCAACCACGCGCACCATAAAACACTGTTATACGGCTCGATAAATACCCGAAACGACGACGCGCTGGCGAGGAGAAGGATAAAAATGGTGGGGGACGCTAGGGCTTGGGAGAGCTTGAGGAGAAGCGTTAGGGAGTTGTCCGAGGCGGAGGAGGGCGAGGAGGTCGAGCTGCGGGGCTGGGTCTGGAGGAGGAGGCGACACGGCAAGCTAGTCTTCTTGGATCTCCGGGACGCTACAGGAGTCGTCCAGGTAACCGTCAAGTCGGGGGTGGCGGAGGATCAGAGCTTCGCGGCCGCCAGCGAAGTTGGGAGGGAGGCCGCGGTCCTCGTCAGGGGCGTGGTCCGGCGGGACCCTAGGGCTCCAGGCGGCGTCGAAGTGAGCTGCAGATCCTTCGAGGTTCTGGGCAGGGCGATGGAGGACTTCCCCATCAGGAAGGGAGTCTCCCCGCGAGTACTCTACGACTATAGACACCTCTACCTCAGGAGTCCGAGAGTCTCGGCCCTGATGAGGGTTAGATCAAACATGCTCTGGGCAATACACGAGTTCTTCAGGGCCGAGGGGTTTGTCGAGGTGGACTGCCCCACCTTGGTCACGGCAGCTGTCGAGGGTGGGGCGACGCTCTTTAAGGTGGATTACTTCGGGAAACCCGTCTATTTGACCCAGAGCGTCCAGTTCTACCAAGAGGCCGCGATCTTCGCCCTCGAGAGGGTGTACAGCGTCCAGCCGAGCTTCAGGGCAGAGAAGAGCAGGACCACTAGGCACCTGACCGAGTTCTGGCACGTCGAGGCGGAGATGGCTTTTGCAGGCTTCGAGGATCTGCTAGACCTTGTGGAGAGGCTTGTGAGGCGGGTCGTCACTAGGACTGCGGAACTCTCCGAGAGGGAGCTGAGGATCATCGGTAGGAGGATAAGGACGGAGGAGGTTGAGGGGAGGTTCCCCAGGATCACCTACGCGGAGGCGCTCGACATACTCTCGAGGCACGGCGTCGAGGCCAGCTGGGGCATGGACATAGGGGCCGATGAGGAGCGGATAATCTCGAGCGAGTTCGAGACGCCGGTCTTCCTCACCCACTTCCCCAGCAAGATCAAGCCCTTCTACCACAAGCCAGACCCAACCAACCGGGAGGTTACTCTGAGTGCGGACCTCCTCGCGCCTCATGGTCACGGAGAGATAGTCGGATCGGGCGTGAGGATCGAGAGCTACGAGGAGCTATACAACAGGATCGTCGAGGAGGGGCTGAGGCCCGAGGACTACTCCTGGTACCTAGATCTGCGGAGGTTTGGCTCCGTCCCCCACGCAGGCTTCGGGCTGGGCGTCGAGAGGGTCCTCAAGTGGATCCTCAACCTGCCTCACGTAAGGATGGCCTCCCTCTTCCCGCGGACCCCCACGAGGGTAGCGCCATAGATTGAGGTGGGCCAAGGCATAGTTTATCCACCCCCACGACCCCCACTATACTAGGCATACGGGCCAGGTGCGGGTGGGCGAGGTGGCGCGAAGCGAGGTGAAGCCGCTGTACGACGTGAGCCTCATAACCGACTACGATGTATACCTCTTTAGGAGCGGGACGCACTACCGGCTATACGAGAAGCTGGGCGCCCACATAACCGAGCGGGAGGGCGAGAGCGGCGTCTTCTTCGCCGTCTGGGCACCAAGCGCCGAGAAGGTCTCGGTCATCGGCGAGTTTAACGGCTGGGACCCGGACGCCAGCCCCCTGAGAAAGAGGGGCGACGGCTCTGGGATATGGGAGGGCTTCATACCCGGCCTCGGGCAGGGGACGCTCTACAAATACAAGGTGTTTGGGAGAGGAGGATACGTCGCTGACAAGTCAGACCCCTTCTCCTTCTTCTTCGAGGCGCCTAGGACGGGGGCCGCCTCGGTGGTCTGGAGCCTCGACTACTCGTGGGGCGATGAGGAGTGGATGCGTGGACGACGGAGGGCTAACTCGCTTAGGTCTCCCATCAGCATATATGAGGTCCACCTAGGCTCTTGGCGCCGCGTCCCAGAGGAGGCTGGGCGGCACCTGACCTACCTCGAGCTCGCCGAGCAGCTACCTAGATACGTCTCGGAGATGGGCTTCACGCATGTGGAGTTCCTGCCAGTCATGGAGCACCCGCTCTACGCCTCGTGGGGGTACCAGGTCAGCGGATACTTCGCCCCGACCTGTAGGTACGGGAAGCCGCAGGACTTCATGCGCCTGATAGACACGCTACACCACGAAGGCATCGGCGTTATCCTCGACTGGGTGCCATCCCATTTCCCCCGCGACGAGTACGGGCTCGCCTACTTTGACGGGACACACCTCTACGAGTACGAGGACCCTAGGATGAGGATCCACCCGGACTGGGACAGCCACATCTTCGACTATGGGAAGAACGAGGTGAGGTCCTTCCTGATAAGCAGCGCACTCTTCTGGCTCGACAAGTACCACGCGGACGGCTTGAGGGTTGACGCCGTGGCCTCTATGCTCTACCTCGACTACTCGAGGCCGCCGGGCGGCTGGGTCCCCAACATATACGGCGGTAAGGAGAATCTCGAGGCGATAGCATTCCTCAGGGCGCTGAACGAGGCCGTCTACAGGTACTATCCAGATGTCCAGACAATAGCCGAGGAGTCGACGGCCTGGCCCAACGTCTCCAGGCCTACCTACATAGGGGGTCTAGGCTTCGGCCTCAAGTGGAACATGGGCTGGATGCACGACATGCTCTTCTACTTCTCGAGGGACCCGATCTACAGGAAGTACCACCACGACATACTCAAGTTCGTCGCCTGGTACGCCTACTCCGAGAACTTTGTCCTGCCTCTCTCGCACGACGAGGTTGTCCACGGGAAGGGCTCCCTCCTATCCAAGATGCCGCTCGACCCGTGGCAGAAGTTCGCCAACCTCAGGGCCCTATACGGCTTCATGTACGCCTTCCCCGGGAAAAAGCTCCTCTTCATGGGTGGGGAGTTCGGGCAGTGGGCCGAGTGGAGCCACGACAGAAGCCTCGACTGGCACCTCCTACGATATGAGCCTCACAGGGGCCTCCAGAGACTCGTCAAGGACCTGAACAGGCTTTACAGGAGCGAGCCCGCACTCCACACAGGCGACACGGACCCGAGGGGCTTCGAGTGGATCGACGCCAACGACTGGGAGCAGAGCGTCATATCATTCCTGAGGAAGGACGTTGATGGGGAGGGGGTCGTGATGGTCGTCTGCAACTTCACCCCCGTCCCGAGGACCGGCTATAGGGTTGGGGTGCCGATGGCGGGCTACTGGCGAGAGATACTGAACACGGACGCCGCGGAGTACGGCGGCTCGGGCTGGGGCAACATGGGGGGAGTCGAGGCCGAGGAGATAAGTTTCCACGGAAGGCCCGCATCACTCCCGCTCACGCTCCCACCCCTTGCCTGTCTGTATCTTAAGCCCGAGGAAGAGGCTGAACGTAGGAGGATAGAAGGGGGCTCCGCCTTCCTCACAACATAAGTTTTTTGATGGGCTGAGCTGTCTATTGGGCGATGAGTTCTGAAAAGTGGGAGGGCTACTCGGGCCTCCTTCTCGAGATGATCAGGGGCGCGGGATGTGAGGTCGGAGACGAGGTCGAGGTCGAGAGGCCTGACGGCTCGAGGTTCCGGGGGCTCCTCATGTCCAAGACCGAGCTCTCCGCCGAGAACATAATAGTCATCAAGCTCCCCAACGGCTACAACGTGGGTGTCGCAGTCGACCCCTCCTGCACGATCAGGAGGATAGCGCCAGGCCGCCGGCCGGCCTTCACAAGGCCGCCAACCCCGCCCCAGAGGCCGGACCTTCCGAGGGTCAGGGTGATAGGCACTGGTGGGACGATCGCTAGCAGGGTGGACTACAGGACAGGCGCCGTTAGGCCCGCCATCTCCTCCGAGGACTTGGTCTCGCTTGTCCCCGAGCTCTACGACGTGGCCTACGTAGAGGCCGAGGTCCTCCTCTCGGTCTACAGCGAGGATCTTACGGTGAAGGAGTGGGAGCTGATCGCGGAGAGGGTCTACCAAGTTGTTAGGGGGGGAGGCGAGGGTGTTGTCCTGACCCACGGGACAGACACGATGCACTACACGGCGGCGGCCCTGAGCTTCGCCCTCCAGAGGCCGCCGGTCCCGATAGTTCTGGTGGGTGCGCAGAGGAGCAGCGATAGGCCCTCAAGCGACGCGGCAACCAACCTTATAGCAGCGGTCTGGACCGCCGCCAGGGCTCCGTTCGGCGAAGTCGTGCTCGCGATGCACTCTTGGCACTCGGACGACGAGGTCGCGATACACCGGGGCACCCGCGTCGTCAAGATGCATACGAGCGCCAGGAACGCCTTCAGGAGCGTCAACGCCAGCCCTCTCGCGCTATACAGGTCCGGCTCGCTCGAGATTCTCGACGCAGACTACCATCCCCGCGGGCTGGACGGCTTCGTCTACGCACCCGGCTTCAGCGACAGGGCCGCCCTCGTGAAGTTTTATCCCTCGATGGGGCCGCAGATCCTAGAGTACCTTGAGGCGAGCGGGTTCCGGGGGGTGGTGATAGAGGGGACCGGGCTTGGCCACGTCGCTAGGAGGTGGATACCCGTGATCAGGAGACTCACCGATTCAGGCTTCTTCGTGGGGATGTGTTCCCAGTGCAGGTTCGGCCGCGTCAACATGCGGGTCTACAACACGGGGCGCGACCTCCTAGCTGCTGGGGTGACACAGCTCGAGGACATGCTCCCAGAGGTGGCCCTCGTGAAACTTATGTGGACCCTGAGCCGCGCCGACGACCTGGAAGGTGTCCGGGAGCTGATGCTGCGGCCCATCGCCGGCGAGATCGGCGCCAGGATCCTACCGGAGGTGGCTTGCAACTGGACTACAAGGAGCTAGGCCTGAGGGTCGGCCTCGAGATACATAGGCAGCTCAACACTAGGAGGAAGCTCTTCTGCCCCTGCAGCACCTCCCCTCCCCTCCGTGGGGGGGCTAGGATCGAGGTCGCGCGGTACCTGAGGGAGACCCAGAGCGAGCTCGGGGAGGTCGACCAGGCGGCGAGGTTCGAGTCGAGGAGGATGCGGAGGATCGTCTATCTCTCCGACCCCTCGGCGACGTGTCTTGTGGAGCTGGACGAGGAGCCGCCGCACCCGATCAACGAGGAGGCCGTGAGGATAGCCCTGACCACCGCCCTGATGGTTGGTGCGAGGCCACTCGACGAGATACACGTGATGAGGAAGATAGTTATCGACGGGTCTAACACCTCTGGGTTCCAGAGGACCTGCGTGGTCGCGCTTGGTGGAGAAATAAGGATTGACGGCCTAGCCGTCCCGATCCAGACCATAACCCTCGAGGAGGACGCGGCTAGGATAGTAAGATCAACGCCGAGCGAGGTCGTCTACGACCTTACGAGGCTCGGGATACCGCTCATAGAGGTCTCGACGGGGCCGGTCCTCACCTCGCCACAGGAGGCTGCGAGGGCTGCTGAGGCTATAGGAAGGCTGCTGAGGGCCACGAGGGGTGTGAAGAGGGGGCTTGGAACCGTCAGGCAGGACCTCAACATCTCGGTCCGCGGAAGCGGCCTCATGGAGGTTAAGGGCGTCCAGGAGCTCGAGCTGATCCCCAAGGTAGTGGAGTTCGAGGCGAGGCGCCTCAAGCACCTACAGGACGTGATGGCGGAGCTGGGGAGGCGGGGGGTCTCCCCAAGCCTCGTCGAGTCCCAACCCATCCATGACGTAACAGGCGTCTTCAGGGACACGGGTAGCCGCGTGATCCGGAGGAAGCTCTCCGAGGGAGGGGTCGTGCTCTGCCTGAGGCTTCCGGGCTTCGCTGGCCTCCTGAGGGGCGAGGGCGAGGTGAGGCTGGGTAGGGAGCTGGCGGGATACGCGAAGGCTTGGGGAGGAGTCGAGGGGATATTCCACTCGGACGAGCTCCCGGGATACGGCGTCTCGGAGGACGAGGTGCGCTCCGTCAGAACTCTGGTCGGGGCAGGTGAGGGCGACGCCTTCGTCCTGGTGGCTGACGAGGGGGCGAGGGCCCGCGAGGCGCTGGAGGCCGTTAGGACTAGGGCTGCCCAGGCCTGCCACACTATACCTGACGAGACGCGGGGCGCCCTCCAAGACGGCACGACGGTCTACCTGAGGCCACGGCCCGGGGCGGCCCGGATGTACCCCGAGACCGACATACCGCCCTTCAGGGTCTCGCCAAGCCTACTAGCCGAGATAGCCCGAGGCCTCCCCCCACCCCTCGAGAAGGTCGCCGAGGACCTCATGAGGCGTTATGGTCTGAGCAGCCAGCTGGCATGGGAGCTGATAGACGAGGAGAGGGTCGAGGAGTTCGAGATCATTGTTGGGCTAGGCATAGCGCCCAGCGTGGTGGCGAGCGTCCTGACCGAGGGGCTTAAGCAGCTCAGGAGGGAGGGGGTCCCCGTCGAGAACCTCGACACAGAGAGAATCGCCGGCTACTTCAGGCTCGTCAGCGAGGGCGCAACCGCGAAGGAGTCGGCCCTACAGGTCCTGGCCGAGATGAGCAGGGACCCCACGCTGGGCCCAGAAGAGGCGGTAGACAGGCTGGGGCTGAGGGCCCCGCCCCTCGAGGAGGTCAGACAATTCATCGACCAGCTTGTCCGCGGGGTTACCCCGGAGGAGAGGGGGAGGGCGGCTGGAAGACTGATGGGCGAGCTTATGAAAAAGTATAGAGGTAGGGTAGACGGCTCGCTCCTCAACAAACTCCTCCTCGAGAGGATCTCGGCCAGCTAGGCCTCGCCGGGGCCACCCTCCTGCAGGGACTCGCCCCGCGACATCATCTTAAGCGCTGTGTATACGGCGAGGAGCGCGGTGGGGGCCGCGAGCTCCGTCGGGAGTGTGATGGCGGGCGCGAGGTCCACGACCAGGTCTGCGGCCCTGTAGACGCCCTTCGGAATCCCCTCCCTAGAGCCGAACAGGAAGTTGATACGCCTCGCAGACCTGTAGAGCTCTAGGAGCCTCTCAGCGGCCCTATGGAGCTCTACACCCTCGGGCTCGAAGACGACGATGGGCTCGCCGCGCCTGGCCCTGACGAGCTGGTACAGGTCTTGGACCAGGACCTCTACCTGGCTGGGCCTCCTCGCGTAGGTTCGCTCCTGGACCTTCAGCCGGCTCTCCCTACCCTCGAGGACGCCTTGGATAAACTCTGCGAGGGCGCCGGCCTCGACAGGCTCTGAGGGAGCGATCACCAGCTCCCCGACCTCGAAGGACTGGGCAGCCCTCCCGATCCTGGAGCCCATCTCTCTACAGGACTTGGGCGGGCCGAGGTAGGGCATCTGGACCACGCTGATTCTCCTGAAGAAGGGGTGCGCCTCCGTCTTCCCCGGCCCCATCTTAGACCACTCCAGTGCGCCCTCGTAGACCGATACGTATGCCTCGTCTCCGACGATCTCTATCCTCACGACCTTGTCGGGCTCGTCCAGATCAACTGGGGCTCCCAGCTCCCTCTGAATAGCCGCGCCGACGGCCACGTTGACGTCGAGGCTGGTGAAGCCGTGTCTTCCCCTCCTCACGGTCCTGACGGCGAAGGTCTCCCCGCTTGAGATCCGGCCGCCGATGGCCCGCAGGGCCTTCTCAGCTATGTCGCTGATAGTGGCCATAGCTGTCTCTAGCACCCGGTAGACGTGCTCAGCCTCTAGGACCTCGGAGCTTATCGCGGAGGCCAGCGCCTCGGGCTCCCTACAGCTCTTTACGCAGACCAGCCCCGCATAGCCGCCGGGCCTGGCGATGACCTCGGCCGACGGGTCGAGCTCAAGTATCCTAGATGCGCAGACCTCCTCGAGCCCCAGCGCCGTCTTGACCAGAATCTCCATTACCGCCTACTCGATTAGGACCTTGTCGATCTTGAAGTGCCTCTTAGCCATCTTCCTGACGAGGTCGACGTTCCTTCCCCCCTTACCTATCGCGAGGGCCTTCTTCGCTGGGTCGACCTTTATTATGGCTACCGTTGTCCCGTTGTTTTCCTGGACGATCTTCACCTCCTTCACCTCGGCGGGCTTCACGGCGTTTATGAGGAAGGAGGCGGCGTCCCCCGAGTACTCGACCACCTTCAGCCTCTTCTTCAGGATGTTTGAGAGCTCCTGCACCTTCAGCCCGCCCCTACCCACAGCCCTCCCGATCTCTCCCTCCCTCACGAGGAAGACGATCAGGTCCTGCTCAGCTAGGCAGTCAAGCACGGTCGCGCCGGTGTAGCTCTGGAAAAGAGAGACGAGGCGCAGCTCGTTCTCCGTTAGCTTCACTTCGCCGCCAGTCAATCCTGACCGCCTAGAATCGAGGAGTTACCCGGATCTATGACCGATAGGGTCGAGACCCAAAAGGGCTTGCCGACGGCCTTTCCGAGCTCTCTCGAGTCTATGTCTGCATATATCACTTGGACGCCGGAGGCCCTCGCCGCGATCTCCATCATGGTCCTGAGCTTTGAGGGGCAGTTGCTAGCCAGTATAACAGCCTTCGCCGCGCCCCTGAGCACGCTGAGATAGCTCTGCCTGAAGCCGACGATGTATTTACCAGTCATCCTCACGACGCCGAGCTCCCTTTTAATGTCCACCGCCCTCCACCACCCCTCCCCTACCGTTAGACCCCGCACCAACGAGGTCGCTGTACCGCATCAGCAGCGTCACCCTCCCAGTCCCAACAGGTACCTCCTTTCCTATTAATATCCTCTCGATGTTGCCCCGAAGGTAGTCGACCTCGCCTGAGGCCGCAGCCTCTACCAGGGTCTGGAAGCTTATCTCAAAGGCAGCCCTCGCCAGGACGCTGCTCTTCAGCCTCACGACTCCGTGCCGCCCCACCTGCCTCACGCGGCCGTCAAGGGTCATAGCGTCTGCTAGTAGTAGTAGGTGACGCACGTCGACGTCCAGTCCCTGCTCCCTCAATAGGTGTCGCGCCTCCTCCACTATGAGCTGCCGCGCCGCCTCGATCCCGAGGACCGCCGCCACCTCGTGTATGTCGTTCGTCCTAACCCTCTTGAAGTCCACCTCGGGGATGCTCGCCACCTCCCTCAGGTTGGACCCCTCCGTCTGTATTACGTACTCGTCCCCAGACTTCCTGACGATGGCCTTGGTCACTTTCCTGACCCCGCGGACCCTTATGCCCAGTATCCGCGCCTTGACTAGGTCGAGGGCCTCCATGTCTGCCTCAGGAACCTTAAGAACTATGCTGCGCCTCGAGTCGACGAACTTCGGCTTATACTGCTTGAGGGCTGCGAGCAGCTCCTCCTTCGTCACGCCGAGGTCCCTCTGCTCCTCCTCGTCGAGGATAAGGATCAGGTCGCCGGTCCTGGCGTCTATCCTCACCTCATCGATTATGTCTCCGACGCTCACGTACTGGAGCCTCTGGGCGACCTTCCGAGCTGCCTTCGGGTCCTTGTTGTAGGGGGGCTTCAGATAGACGGTCATCATTGGGGTGGATGGGGTTCTTCTAGCGTCTATTATCTCGATTAGCCGCGGGAGCCCCACGAGGATGCTCTGCTCCCTGACCCCCGCGAAGTGGAAGGTCCTCAGCGTTAGCTGCGTGCCCGGCTCGCCGATGGACTGGGCCGCTATGATGCCTACGGGGTCTCCGCTCTCGACGAGGCTCTGGAGATACATCTTGTAGGCCGTTGAGAATATTTTGTCGAGCGCCGAACTAGGGACTCGTAACTTATCACAAGCCTCCACAAGCTCGTCGACCGCCAGCCTAGGCATGAGGCCCTCGTATCTCTGCGCCACGGCCCTGATTTCCTCCCTAGACGCGGCCCCGCCGCTATGCCCTACCTCCGAGAGGACCTGCTCCACGATAATCCGGGGAGTGAAGGGCCTCCCGTGATCGCTCTTGCCGGGGTCAACCCCGTCCTCGCCATAGAGGAACTGGACTATCTTCTTAGTGTCGGACATCCTGACGGAGCCGTCAAACTCCACGTAGAGCGATTCCAGCGCGTTTATCAGCCTCCTCTGCATGTATCCGCTCTGCTGCGTCCTGACAGCCGTGTCCACGAGGCCGTCTCTGCCTCCCATGAGGTGGAAGAAGAACTCGATCGGGTCGAGGCCCTTTATGAAGGGCCTGTAGACGAATCCCCTGGCCCTGGGCGAGAGGTCTCCTCTCTCGAAGAAGCACAGCACCCTATCTTGGAAGCCCCTGCTCGGCCTCTCCCTCCTCACGGCCTGCTGCCCAACTATCGCGATCATCTGGTCTATGTTGAGCGTGCTTCCGCGGGCCCCGGTCCTCGCCATGACAACGAGCGGGTTATCGGGCGAGACGTACTTCCTTATGAATCCGCCAATCTCGTCGCGCGTCCTAGACAACAGCTCAAGTATCTCAGACTCGAAGGCCTTTTCAGGCGTCTCCCCAGGCCTAACCTCCAGCTGCCCCTTCTCATATGCGCGTTTCAGGTCCTCAAAGCCCTGCTCCATCTTGTCCAAGATGCTTGACACCTTCTTGTAGGCCTCCGCAGGGACGGTGAGGCTGTCGATGCCTAGCGTGAAGCCCCTCATGTTGATGTAGGCGTTCGCCAGCCTAACCACGCCGTTCAGGAACCTAGCCGCGACCTCGCTGCCGTACTCCCTGAATATTCTGTGGAGGGCGCTGTTAGGCTTCTCAACCCCGACGACGGCCTTGTCTACGAAGCCCTCGACGAGACGGCCTCTCTCGATGACGGCTTGGACCGATGGATTAAAGTTTGTTGGGACCCTGTGAGAGAAGTCTGGGGGTAGTAGGAGGCTGAAGATCTGCTTCCCGCTCCAGAGCGGGGTCGGGCCGGGCTTCTCTGGAGGAGGCAGCTCGCCCCTGTACCCGATGGCTGCGACCAGATAGCCCACCTCCTGCTTAGACAGGTAGGTGCCGTCCTTCGTGAGCAGGTATAGAGATGTGAGGAAGTCTCTTATAGCGCCGATGATCGGGGCTCCATATCTGGCGGAGATTATGTTCCGCTGGACCTGGAGCAGTAGGCGGGCCTCGGCCTGAGCCTCCTCGCTCTGGGGGACGTGCAGGTTCATCTCGTCTCCGTCGAAGTCGGCGTTGTAGGGGGTGCAGACCGCCAGGTTAAGCCTGAAGGTCTTGTAGGGCAGGATCCGGACCCTGTGAGCCATGATCGAGACCCTGTGGAGGCTGGGCTGCCTGTTAAACAGGACTATGTCGCCATCCATCAAGTGCCTCTCGACGACCCATCCCTCCTCCAGCGTCTCGGCGACCTCGTCGAGGTTGTGGACATACTTCAGCCTCACCATCTTCTTATCCGGCTTGATGATGTATTTGGCCCCCGGATACTTATCGGGCCCGTTCCTCACCAGCTTCTTCAGCTTCTCCTTGTTCCAAGGCGTCACGGTCTCCGGCACGGTCAGCTGCATCGCGATCTCCTGGGGGACTCCGACCTCGTCAAAGTCGATGAGCGGGTCTGGGGAGATCACGGTCCTGGCCGAGAAGTCGACCCTCTTGCCCGAGAGGTTTAGCCTGAACCTACCCTCCTTCCCCTTCAGCCTCTGCGCAAGCGTCTTGAGGATGCGGCCCGACCTGTGCTGCGCCGGCGATATCCCTATCGTCTCGTTGTTGATGTAGGTCGTCACGTGGTACTGTAGGAGGTCTGCCAGCTCCGCCACAACCGGCGAGGGGGCCGCGGCCGCGATGCTCTCCTTCAGCCTCTGGTTCACCCTAAGTATGTCGACGAGCTTGTGTGTCAGGTCGTCCTCCGAGCGGTAGTTGCTCTCCAGGGTTATCGAGGGCCGGACATAGACAGGCGGGACGGGTAGGACCGTCAGGACCATCCACTCAGGCCTTGAGGACTGTGGGTCTATGTCGAGGAGCTCGAGGTCAGAGTTCGGTATCCTCTCGAGCCTCTGCCTGACGGAGCTAGCCGTGAGCCGCACGGCTCCCTGGGGCGTCGACTCTATGAAGGTAGAGGGTTTCTCCAGCTCGACCTTATACTGCCTCTCACCGCAGTGGGGGCATGTCTGCGCCGTCATGGCTTTCTGCTTAATCCTGTAGAATAGGTGCTTGTAGAGCCTCCCCTCCTCCTTGAGCTGCCTCAGCCTCGCCCGCATCTGTTCCAGCTCCTCCTCCGGCAGGAGTAGTCGGCCGCAGGACCTGCAGGTACACTTGAGAAGTTCGTGGATTATCTTCACGAAGCCGATGTGGATGACGGGTACTGCGAGCTCTATGTGGCCAAAGTGGCCCGGGCAGGAGAGATACGTGTTGCCGCAAGTCTTGCACCTCTGCCCAGGCTCGAGCGTGCCGAGAAGCGGGTCCATCACGCCTGTCGGTATGGGCACGCCGTCCTCGTCATAGGTGTCAGGGCTCTGGACCTCCACCACGCTCATGTTCCGGATCATGCTGGGCGAGAGGATGCCGAACTTGATGGCCGAGATAACACCCTTCATCATGCTAGCTCACCTCCTCGAAGATTAGCTTCGGGTAAATCCCCATCGAGAGCATCTCGTTAAGCAGTAGGAAGAAGGCGTATGACATAGTCACGACCCTGCCCGTGAAGTCCTTCTTGTGGATCGGACAGATAAGCTGGTTCTGTTTTAAGTCGTAGTATGCTGGGAGGCCACACTTCTCGCAGAAATAGACGGTGTATTTGTCGCTCTGCTCCAGCAGCCTGTCGAGGAGGAGGTAGCTGGCGCCGTAGGCCATCAGGCAGTCGCGCTCCATCTCGCCGAACTTCAGCCCACCACCCCTCGACCTCCCCTCCGTCGGCTGCCTCGTCAGTATCTGGACCTGCCCCCTCGACCTCGCGTGTATCTTGTCCCGGACTAGGTGGTGGAGCCTCTGGTAATAGACAACGCCTATGAAGATCTCTACCTCGTACCTCCTACCCGTGAGTCCGTCGTACATCACCTCGGTGCCCGACGACTTGAAGCCCAGCGCCTCTAGCTCGGCCTTGATCTCCTCTAGGGGCTTGCCTATGAAGGGTGAGCCGTCGATCTCGCGGCCCGTCAGGCTGCCGAGCTTGCCCGCCAGGCTCTCTATCAGCTGGCCCACGGTCATCCTAGAGGGGAATGCGTGGGGGTTGATTATGAGGTCGGGGACTATGCCGCTTGCGGTGTAGGGCATGTCGGCCTGCGGGAAGACCATACCGACGACTCCCTTCTGCCCGTGCCTCGAGGCGAACTTGTCACCTATCTCGGCGAAGCAGTCCGTCCTGACACGGGCCTTAACCAGCGTGGTATCCTCAAGGGACCGGCTTATCCAGATGTTGTCGACTACCCCAGCCTCGGTGGGCCGAACAACCTCCGAAGAATCACGCCAGACCATCTCCCTTGCCGGCGCCCTCAGGTACTCCTCCATGAACCTCGGCGGGCTGACCATCCCCACTATAGCCATGCCTCCCGTGACGTCCGACTCGGGGATTGCTAGTCCGTCCGAGTCCAAGACCCTGTAGTACTGCTCGCCCCTGTATCCCCTCACGTTCGGCTCGGGGATTGTGAGCCTGTCGCGCTCGCCCCCGATGTACTGCTTCGCCTCGACTTCGTAGGTCCTGAAGCTTATGCTGTAGCCTACGCCCCTCTCTATCGAAGACTTGTTCAGCACCACGGCGTCCTCCATGTTGTATCCGTAGCCCGTGAGGACAGCGACGACGAGGTTCTGGCCGATAGGCCTATCCATGAGCGAGAGCATCTTCATAGTCCGGGTCGCGACGATCGGTTTCTGGGGATAGATTAGCAGGTGGAGCCTCGAGTCCGGCCTTAGGCTGAGGCTGATGAGAGGGACGCCGAGAGCCTGCTTCGCCATCGAGGCCTCGTAGACATTCCTCGGAGACTGGTTGTGATCGCTGTAGGGTATGATCGAGGCGACGGCGCCGAGCATGAATAGTGGGGAGATCTCGAGATGGGAGTGGCGCGGGGTGGCCTCATCAGGGCTGAGGGCGATCAGCATGTTCTCCTCCTCGCTCGCGTCAAGCAGCTCGACCACCCCCACCGAGATCAGGTCGCGGAACCTGAAGGTGCCGTTTGAGAGGGACTCGATAAGCCTCTGGGAGAGCTTAAGCACACCATTCTCAAGCACGATGAGCGGCCTCCTGACGCGGCCTTCATCAGTATTAATCTCCACCTCCTGGACATGGTTATACTCGGCCAGATAGAAGTTGACGGAGGTGCTGATCTCGCCCTTCCTCCGCATCTCCCGCAGCTTCCGCACCAGCTCTGCACCATCCGGGTGATAACCTATGAGCTCGCTGTCAAGGTACACCTTCGCGGCGAAGCTCCTCTTCCGGCCCCTCTTCCTCTCGTCCAAGGCCACCATGACTCCAACCATCCCCAGGTCCACCAGCCTCCTCTTCAGCTCGATCTTGTCCTGCTGCGAGAGCGGGACAGTCACGTCAGCCCCGAGGGCGAGGTTCTTCACGAGGCCCGAGTTAGCTCCCTCCGGAGTCTCGACGGGGCAAATCCTGCCCCAGTGGGTCCCGTGGAGATCCCTGGCCTCAAAGTGGGCCTGGCTCCTGCTTAGGGTTGACTGGACCCTCCGCAGGTGGCTCACCGTCGCGAGGTAGTTGGTCCTGTTCAGGAGCTGTGTGACGCCAACCCTTCCTCCCGGCCAGTTGCCCGTCGCGAAGGCGTGGACGACCACGTCGTTGACGATGCTCGGCCTTACGAAGGGCGAGATGGTTATGGGGTGTCGCGAGGCCATGCTCTTCTCGAGCTGGTACTTGATGTCCCTGATAAGGCGGGTCAGCGCCATCCTGTAGAGCTCCGTGAGCAGCGGGTTCTCAAGCTTCAGCTTCTTGTTTCCGTAGTGGTCCTTGTCGGCGGGCTTCCTAAGCCCCGCGGCTGTCTCAAGAAGCTTCCCAACCATGTCGCAGAGCATTATTCCCTTCTTGTACCTCGCGTCGGGCGTCGTGCCCACGTGAAGCAGGAATATGCTGTCTATCATCTGCTCAGCCCTCTGCTTCCTATACTCCTCAGCGTACCCAAAGGCTATCCTGTTTCCGATGTAGACTAGGGCCTCGTCCGGCGTCTCGATACCCTCCGACTCGCGGAACGAGGGCTCTAGGAGCTCTTGGACCGCCGGGTCGCTTGAGACTAGGTTGACGATCTCGTTGTCCTTCGTGAGTCCCAGAGCTCTAAGCATGATTATCAGGGGGATCCCCTTGTAGATCCTTGAGAAGAAGACCTTGACCGGCCCACCGTCCTTGTAGGTCACCTCGACCTTGCTCATCCTGCCCTGGGCCGATGAGAGGAGCATGGCTGAGAACTGGCGGCTCTCCTTATCCTTCGCCGTAACCAAGACCTTGTTGGGCGAGAGGTCCTCTATCGCCACTATGACCCTCTCGGAGCCGTTGATTATGAAGTATCCGCCAGGGTCTAGCGGGTCCTCGCCTATCGCCATCAGCTCCTCTGGAGTCATCCGGCTCAGAGGGCAGATGGAGGACTTCACCATGATGGGTATTGAGCCAATCATGACTCTCTCTCCAAGAACGACGGGTTTGTCGTCGACGTAGAGGCTCATCTTGACGTAGATGGGGGCGGCGTAGGTGAGGTTCCTGAGCCTACACTCCATCGGAGTTATGTTCTCCCTGACCATCCCGTCGGTCTCTACGACGCGGGGCGAGCCAATCTCGACGCTCTCGAAGCGGAGCTCCGCCTTCCCCCTAGCCTTGATCTCGACGGGGCTCATGCTGAGGATCAGGTTCTTCAGCCCCTCCTTGACAAAGTAGTCGTAAGACTTGAGGTGGTGGCTGATCAGTCCCTCGTCGTCCAAGTAGGCCCTGGCTATCTCCCAGAGATCCTCGGTTGTAAGAATCTGTCTATCCTCCCTGATCTTCACTCCTCCCTCACCACAAGCCTGTAATACGTCGCGACGCCTGCCGTGGGCGAGGGCCTCGTTATCCTGAGGACATCCCCAGGGTTTGCGCCAAGCTCCCTCACGACTGGGTCGCTAACAAGGATCCTGGGAAGCTCGTTGAGCGTTATGCGATACCTCTCAAGCAGCTCCCGCACCTCCTCAGGCCTCATTATCTCGTGCTTCGGCACCAGCTCGTGCTCCAGGATCGGTGGCGCAACCTGCGTCTGTTGCACCCTAGCGGCCCGCTTAGATTTAGAAGACCTGCTCGACAGAATACATCACCACCATAATAGCTCGAATCACGCTTGCCGAGCAATAATACGGTTCGTACCCACATATTAACATTAGCCCATCAGCCTGGCTCTCCGCCAACACCACCTCGACCGCCGGTACCACATGGGAGACGGGGCGTCAACCAAGTATATGATTCGTCAGCAACGTTTATTACGGGACAGGGCTTGAAAACAAGCATGTCTAAACCCGCAGCCCTAGTGGCTATAATAGCCGCCTTAGTAATCGCGGGAGGGGCCCTAGTGATGCTCGCTTCCCAGACGCAGCCCCAGACGGGTGGAGCGACCACCATCGAGACTCGGGCCCCTGAGACCACGCGGGGGGAGCCGGCTGGCCAGCCACTGAGGGCCGAGGAAAGGATTGTCGAGCTTACGCTCTACCTGAACGATTACGGATACAACGCCTCTAGTGGAGGCCCAACGATAACGGTCAGGGCCGGCGACAGGGTGAGGATCACTCTGGTGGGGAATGGGAGCGGACCGATAGTCCACGACTTCGTCCTCGACAGCGGGAGCCCATCGCCCTACGATGTGAGGTCCGAGAGGCTCTCGAGGGGCCAAACACAGGTGATAGAGTTCTTGGCCTCCTACCCCGGCGAGTACAAGTATTACTGCAGCGTCAAGCCGCCCTTTGGTCTGAGCCACAGGGAGAGGGGGCAGGAGGGAACCATCATAATCCTTCCCGAGAGTTGAGGGCCGCCTCCCTAGCGCTCTACGCGTCGCTCTTATCCTCCATATTCGGTGGAGTCTGGCTTCTCCTGACCGATGCGGAGCTCTGGGCCGTAGCACCCGACCACGCTTATGGCCTCGCCGCATTGGTTGGGGCCGATGTGTTTATGCTTGCCGCGCTACTGTCGGGTAGGGTTGGAAGGCGGGGCCTACGGTACATATCTGTGGCGGGTGTCGTGAAGCTTGCTCTGGTCGCCGGCGATGTGCTTACCGCGCCACAGTTCGGGCTAGGTTACGCGGAGTTCGCCAGCTACCTCTTCTCGCTCTGGGCCTATGACCTATTGGTCGTCAGCCAGGTCGGGGTCGCGGCGTCGGCCTACGCCAGCAGCAGGATGAAGTAGGCACTTAGCCGTGCAGGGAGTAGTCCCTGGAAACTATATAGCGCCCCCGTCGTCGTTTTTGGCCATGTCCTCCGACATAGTCAAGCGTCTGAAGGGACTCTACGTGCCCGCCGTCGCCGACGTCCTCGACGACCTAGGCTACACCGAGCAGGTCATGCAGCACGACATAAGGCCCCTCCACCCAAGCGAAAAACTCGCGGGGCCTGCAGTCACGGTCTCGACCTACTGGTACGCCCACTACAGGAGGCTTGAGAGGGATGTTGAGTCCCTGGCATCGATCTTTGACCACTGCTATCCTGGATGCGTGGTCGTGGTGGCCGCAGGGGGCAACAGGTCGGCCGCTTGCTGGGGCGAGCTCATGTCCAACGCGGCTAGGGGGAGGGGTGCGGCGGGAGCCGTGACAGACGGAGCCATCAGAGACGTGCCGAAGATACTGGAGATCTCTCCGCCCTTCCAAGTCTTCGCAACAGGCACGACACCGGCCGACTCGAAGGGCCGCGTCGAGTTCTCCGCGACCCAGATCGAGGTGGTGTGCGGCGGAGTCCGCGTCAACCCGGGCGACCTGGTGTTCGGAGACTACGACGGCGTCGTAGTTATCCCGAGGCAGGTGGCGGAGGAGGTCGTCAGATTGGCTGAGGAGAAGGTTTCGAGGGAGACGGGCTTCAGAGAGGCGATTAGACGCGGAGAAGACTTCAGAAGAGCGGTCGAGAAGTATCGGGTAGTGTAGCGCCGATACGTGTGCGGGGGGTGGGATTTGAACCCACGAACCCATCCGCCCAGCTGGGTGGTCTACGGGACAGGGGCCTCAGCCCTGCGCCTTTGACCAGGCTTGGCGACCCCCGCGCCTCCACCTATGGCTCTCCGCCCTCCTGAATATTACGGTTATTTTCCTAAATCCCCTGATTCTTTACCGAGGGCGCGCGAGGCGCGGCTACCCGGCTTGGCGCCGGCAGAGTCGCCTTGGTCACGGGTGATAGTTTTTTATCTGGGCGCCCAGCGTCTGGTGGAGCCGGTCCTCGACTTTACTGTCGGAAAAAGGATCAGGTTTCTGAGCACTTCAAGCTGGAGAGACTCCGTGCCGTAAGCAGATCTTATATTATAGCGATCCTTAGTGTAAGTGTAACTGAGTCGAGACGTCTGCAAAGAAGATGAAGAAGGCCCAAGCGAAGAAAAAGGCGGCGGCAAAGAAGAAGCCAGTAAAGAAACCCGCGGCAAAACCGAAGCCGGAGGAGCCACCGGAGGAGAAGCCCGTCGGGGAGACAGCCCCCGCCTGACCCGACCCGTCGCGAGAACCCGTGGAGAAAATTTTATTTCCTATATTGTCTTCTTCAGGAGCCTCACCAGCTTCTCCTTACCTGCCTTCTGTCTGACCACTACACCCTGCCCTTCAAGGACCTTCAGTATGGTGCTGACCACCGACTTCGGAAGTCCTGTCTCCCTGACTATTCTCGACTAGGAGGTCATCCCTCCATACTTTTGGGGGACCCTTAGAACGGCGTCCACCTCGTGCTGGGGCCTCGCGGGGCGCCTCCTCCTCGCCAGAAGGGCCGCCATTGTAATTGCTAGGACCAGGATCAGGAACACCCACGGAACGGCTGGATTCGTTTGTGGACTGGTTGCTGGGGCACTCGGTCGCATAACTGCCAGAACGATCCTCGGTTCCCCGTCCGAGAAGACCCTCCTTCCTGCCCATTCAACGAAGCCGGCTCCTGTCACGTCAGGCTTCGGCGATATTTCTGAAATGGACATCCCCTCCGGTAAGACGAACCTCAGGGATTCGCCGTCGAGGAGCACCAGTCCTCCGATGAAGACGTCACCTACCTCGATTTTGCTGTCCTCAAGCAGCCTAGCGAAGCCCCTCCAGACGAACTCGACCCTTATGACGCCGACGCTGCCGCTCAGTGTATCCGTTACCTTTGCCGTAATGCTCAGGTTCTCGACCGACATGGGCCTTCGGAGCTGCGATGAAATTTTGCTGACGATCGACTCGAGCCTGGTCTTGTAGCTCACGGCTAAGGAGCCCAGGTTATTGCTGGCCCACTCGAAGAGGTCAGAGGAGGTCTTCTCACCGAGAGGATATTTGTGCTCGATGGTCCAGAGGGCCGATCCATCAGCATTGAGGTGGATCCGGTAAACCGTGATCTGCGCTCCCTGACCCGCAACCACTAACGCGAGGAGCATCAGGACAGGAAGCATAATACGCTCCATGGACTGAAAAATTATGTGAGGTTATTTCGGCATCAGGAGGCGAGGACCTCAATCCTTCTGATGAGGTCGTCCTCGATTCTCGCCTGCTCCCTGAAGTGGATATTCGGGTCCCTGATCAGAGTGTAAAGCCAGTATATCGCGAAGATGCCGACGGTAACTAGCGAAAGCACGAAGTATAGCGCGAAGCTCCTGTTAGGTATGGCCTCCTCCCTTTTCGGCAGCGGCATCGCTCCCATCGATGTGAGCGCCGCGTTTACGTCCTCAAGGATCCTGTCCTCCCTTCTTTCGTGCTTCGGGAAGTCCTTCATCAGGAAGTAGTAGACGTAGAGGCCCAAGATCCCCGTGAATAACGTCAAGATGACCCAGATAACCGCGTTCTTCTCCCCTTCCTCGTCCCTCGCCTCCCTCAGCTCCCTCTCGACCGACATGAGCCTAGCCTCGGGGTTGACGTTTCTCGCCTTTGAAGCCTCCCTGAGGAACTCGAGCGTATATTCGAACAATCTCTGCTGCCGGGCGAAGTGCCTGTTCCTCCTCGAGATCAGCATGTAGAGCAGGATCAGGTAGGGGATCTGAACCAGAATCGCGACTCCGTAGATAACCAGAATCGCGACTCCGTAGATAATCGGCTGGAGGGCTGGGAAGGCGAAGATGACGGCTATCAGCGCTAGGACGACGATTGCCCCGAGGATTAAAAAGATCAGCCACGCGTAGGACACCTTCCTGTCAGTCTCCTCCCTTCTTCTGACCTGAGCCCTGACCTGCTCCAGCAGGAACTGGATTCTGGAGCTCATGGCATTGAACGATGGGTTTATTTTATTTAAGATTTTGTGGCCTGAGATCATAAGCGACAGCCAAGAAGCCAGATAATTTCGCTTCCGGTCCTAAAACGCTCCGGAAAGAATCCATTTTTTATTTCCATCACAGCCTACTCGGGGCACTGCTTTTTTATGTGATATTGATCCCTCCATGATTTGGACTCCGTAACATATAGCGAGGTGCCGGGTGTACATTAACGAAGACTTGTCAGACCCCTTCAGAAGGCGAGCCTCTACCCAAAGCTTCTAGCCGCCCACCAGCCGCCGGTCACGGGTGATAGTTTTTTATCTGGGCGCCCAGCGTCTGGTGGAGCATGGTCTCGCCTCCTCTGATAGATCTGCATGAGGATGTCTCGCTCTACTATGTTCATGGTGGTGCGGGCCTCAGCTTCAAGCCCGGGGATTTCGCCGTGGACATGGTGGGCCGGCACGGGGATATACCGAAGTATAGGAGGGCCAACGTCATGATGGTCTTCGCCTCGATAGCGCCCATAACGCCCACCATTTCGCCGATGCGGGTTGAGCAGCTCACACGGGGCTACGGCGGCTTCTACGGCGCCTACAGGTCGAGGGCACCGATGCTTACCACCCTCGAGCATATAACGACCTACTACAACCTGCTGAAGAGGTATAGCGGCGACCTCAGAGCAATAACTACGCGCAGGGACCTCGAGGAGTTGGGGCGGGATGGGAGGATAGGGTTCTTGATGGCCATCGAGGGTGCTGAGCCACTGGAGGACGTCGAGGACCTAGAGATCTTCTACAGGCTCGGAGTCCGGTCACTCCAGCTTACGTGGAACTTCGACAACAAGTACGGCGCGACATGTATGTCGAGGAAGGACTACGGCCTGACGGGGGATGGTGAGGAGCTGGTGAGGCTGTGCAACGAGCTCGGAGTAATAGTTGACCTCGCCCACGCCAGCAAGAGGACGACCATAGAGGCGCTGGAGGCCTCGAAGCTCCCCTGCATAGTGAGCCACGCAAACGCGAAGGCTGTGAGAAACCACGCGAGAAACCTCGACGACGAGGAGCTCGAGGCCTTGAAGAGGAACGGCGGTGTCGTCGGGATCACCTGCATCCCCCCCACCATATCGGAGAAACCATCCTACAGGGACCTCGCGGAGCACGCCCTATACATCTACGAGAGGTTTGGTCCAGACATACTCGCGATAGGGACCGACTTCTTCGGCCTTCTAAACGTCGAGGAGCCGGAAGGTCTCCGAGACATAACCGGCGTCGCCAACCTTTTCGCTGAGTTAAGGGATAGGGGGCTGGGGGACAGAGACATCGATAGGATATCGCACCTTAACGCGCTGAGGGTCATACGTGAGAACTCGGTGAGGTGGCGATAGTCGGGCCCGAGCCCTTGGAATTGTGCCAGCATTCTCGACGGTCTTCGGAGACCCCGCTGCGTCTTGGTTGCTGGGAAAGATAAATAGCGTGGTGTCTGGAGGCATCTAATGGTGTATCAGGTTTGGGTAGGATTGGTAGGGAGGTTGTTAAGGCTGATCTGAACGAGGTTTTGAGGGATCTGCTGCAGGCCTATGCCGATGAGTGGCTCGCCCACTACCAGTATTGGATCGCGGCGCAGTGGATCCGGGGGATTGACGCGGATACGTTGAGGCCTATTCTGCTGAGGCAGTCTATGGATGAGCTGAAGCATGCTGAGAAGCTGGCCCAGAGGATCATCCAGCTTGGGGGCGAGCCCCTCCTCGACTTCGCCCTCCTCCTGAAGACCTCCCGCTGCGGCTACATAGCGCCCCCGAAGGACCCGACGGACATCAAGAAGGTCATAGAGGACGTCCTGAAGAGCGAGGCATGCGCCATCAGGTTCTACAACGAGATGGTCGAGAAGTATCGAGACACCGACTACGTTACTCACGAGATCTTCGAGGAGCTCCTAGTCGACGAGGTTGAGGATGAGGAGGAGTGGGAGAAGCTCTACTCCAAGCTCTAGCCTGCGTGGACTAGAAGAAGAGCCTCTGCTCCTCCGTCAACTTTGACGTCGATATGAGCTTGGCCGTCGGGGGCTTAGACTTCTTAAGGGCTGGGAACCCGCAGAAGGGGCACCTGATCCCCGTCCCCTTCACGAGCCGCTCCCTCTCGAAGACGCGGCCACACTTGACGCACTGGTACAGGACCCTATTGGACTGCGGCGCCGACATTCCTACCAATCCCTGCTGGTCGGCCTCTTATAGGTGTTTGTGGGGGCAGCCCTAGAGACCGGCCGCGCGGAGATCTTTCAGAGGCGCTCCCGGATGATTAAGGATGGGGGCGCGCTCGCCATCCTCGCCGCTCCGAGGGAGGTGTACTTCGGCGGCTCGACCCGGCTGACCCTGCGGGAGTGGGTCTCGGCCGGCTCCACGCCGGCCATAGTCTCGGCTTCGCAGCCCGGGGTCGCAGTCTTGGAGGTCCGGGGGGTCCCACGTGGTCACGGCTGTGTACGGGGTGGAGCATTTCGTAGAGGTCTCGGGGCCCAGGGGGTGATGTTCAGCGGCTGGGTCGGCGAGGGCGAGGAGTTGGGGCTCTCGACGCCCGAGTACATCCAGCTAGGGGTTGACACTAGGCTCAGGTTCGCAAGCTGGAGGGAGTTGACGGCGTTCAGAGCTCGGAGCTGAGGCTCAGCGTCTCCGGCCCACTTACAGCAGAGGTGGTCTACGTAAAGCAATACCTCCTCTCCGTGAGCTCGCCGGTCGGGGCAACCGGCGCGGGATGGTACGACGAGGGCGCGAGGGCCGTGGTGGCCGTCCCCGAGAACCCGCCGGCCAACATCTTCGTCAGGCGGAGGCTAGCGGGCTTCACCGGAGACTGCGGCGACTGCCTCCACAGCGGGGGCGTGCTACTACTTACCATGGACAGGCCGAGGAGCATAGCGGCCATATTCGTCTCGGAGCCTGACCTAGTGAACCTCGGGACCCTCGCGGGCGCGGCCGGCGCCGGCGGGATAGCCTACGCGGCCGGGAGGAGGTTCAGGGCTCCGGGGCCGAGAGGCCGGCAGCCTTCTGGGCCGCCGGATGCTGGGCTAAAGTGAGGGCTGGTAGTGTAGCTTCATCAGGGCCTCGTCGGCCGTCCTCCGGTCTAGCTTCAGCTTCAGCGCGTATGTGGCGGCCTCGCCGTCCCAGGCCACGAACGGTGCCGCCAGCCGCGGGCCCAGCAGGAAACTTCTCTCAACTCTGACCCCGAGGGCCTGTAGCAGGGCGGTTACGTCCCTCACCGATGGGAGGGAGCTCGTAGTGAACAGCAGCGGCTCCCGGGGCCCCCTCTCGGGCCTCCACTCGGTGTACACGACGCTCCCGGGCGAGGCCTCTGCGAGCTTCTCGGCGACGTCGATCCTCTCGAGGCCGTGGGAAAGCGACAAGCCGGTGTCTATCCGCCTATGGAGGTAGAGGGCCGCCCTACTGAAGCCCGAGCCATAGGCGCTTAGGCTCAAACGGAGAACTTCGCCGTCGGCATATAGAGAGGCCTGCACCGGGGCTCTGTCTGCGGTGAGTATCTGCTTGGAAAGCCCTATCGAGGCCACCCCACCCGGCGCGAGCAGCATGAGCCAAGCATCAAGCCTCCCAGCCATGTCTACCTTGACCATGGGGGCGCAGATGATCCCGTAGAAGTCCCTCACGATCCCAACAACCCCGCGCGGCTGGATCTGTATGCTGAGGCGGTGGGCGCCGGCCGCATGCCTGGAGTCTACTGAGAGGAGCTTTAGGCTCGCGCTCCAGCCCCTACCCCACCTGAAGAGGAGCCGGCCATAACCCGCCACCAAGCCCCTGACGCCCCTATCCGTTCTAAGCTCAACATTCGCCCTGCCACCCTCCATGAGGCACCTGAGCTCCGGCAGCCGGGGCCTACCCGCGAGCCTGACCTCCGCACACAAGGCTCCAGGGTTGATGCCGGGAGGAGCGATAAAGGTTTTAGTCTATTGGCTGCCCGCACCAGCCCAGATTAGGTACCGTTGTGCGAGGGGCCAGGGCGCGGGGGCTACGGAGGCCCGCTCTATGACCTGAGGCACGCCGCTAGGCTTGGATAGCACGCCTAAATCTCTGTCCATCCAGCAATCCCGGGCTTCTGGTTTAACCTGAAGGATACGTGCATGACACCAAAGCTGCTTGGAAGAGTCTTTACGCCCGATTGTGGCCCTCGTGTCGAGATGGCCAAATTCCGCACCACCATGAAGATGAAGCAGTAGAATGGCATTAGGAGCGGCAGGGTGCGCCGAACAAGTGGCGGATTAAATTTTTTTGGCTTCTGACTCTCTAGGAACTTGTGGGGAGAGGAGCCCGGGTTATGGACGACGTGTCGCCTAAGACTCTGACGACTGGCGCGGTAATCGATGAGCGTGCGCCGGAGGAGCTTAGGAAGAAGCTCGAGAAGTTCGGCGTAGTCAAGACCAACGTTCACACCCCTGCCTACACGATGCATAAGTTCTGGGCGAGACGCCCCTGGAGGGTTTTCAGGGAGATCATTACCAGGTTTACCGAGCCCGGCGGCCTAATACTGGACCCCTTCGCCGGCGGCGGGGTCACGCTCGTCGAGGGCCTCATCACGAGGAGGAGGGTCATAGCGGTGGACCTGAACCCCCTCGCCGTCAAGATTATGAGGCATGAGGTTGCCCCCCTCGACACGAGGCTCTACAGGGAGGCCCTGGAGAGGCTCTCAGCCGTAATGGAGCCCCTTTCCTCGAGTCTCTACTCGGCCCGTTGCCCCACCTGCGGAGCGAGGGCTACCGCCCTCTGGACAGAATACGAGTCCTCCACCGACGAGCCGCTGGCGATCCACTACGAGTGCGGCTTCTGCGGCTCGAGGGGTCTGAAGAGACCGGAGGCGGGCGACCTGCCGGAGCCTCCCCAGCCGCCCGGCTTCGCAAGGGTCGAGGTACCGCCGGGTGACAAGACCGGCGACCTCCTGAGGCGCGGCATCAGGTTCTTCGACCAGCTCTACACGGGGAGGAACCTCTACATGGTCCTGAGGCTTAAGGAGGAGATAGAGAGGCTGGAGACCGGGGAGGAGGTCAGGTCCTTCCTACTCTTCACCCTCAGCAGCACCCTGAAGTGGGCCTCGAAGATGAGCCACCTGCGGGGAAGCGTCGTAGAGGGCTGGGCGCTCCACGCCTACTGGATCTACCCCAGATACCTCGAGATCAACGTTTGGAGGCAGTTCCAGAACAGGGCCGCGGCGGTCCTGAGGGGAAAGGAGTACACCAACAGGCACATAGGCGACTACGCTAGGGAGGCGAGGGAGTTCGGCGAGCTGGCGGAGGGCGCCACCTACATGATCCTGCAGGCCGACTCGAGGAGGCTCCCCCTGCCCCCCGGGGTCGTCGACGCGGTCATAACCGACCCGCCCTACGGCGACAACGTGAACTACGCCGAGCTGAGCGACTACTTCCTCTGGCTCTTCGGGGAGAGCGCCCCAAAGGAGGAGATAGTGATCAACAGGACTAGGGGCTTCACGATCCACCACTACGAGAGGGGGCTTGAGGAGGTTTTCAGGGAGTGCCACCGGGTCCTCAGGCCCGGCGGACTACTGGTATCGACCTTCAACAGCAAGAGCGCCATGGTGGTCGGCGCCTTCATATACTCTCTCCGGAGGGCCGGCTTCAGCTTCGCGGGCGCCCTACCCCAGCCATACCTCAGGGCCTACGAGACGACCTTCCATGCCCTCCAGATAGACTCGATGCCCTACGACTACATCTTCGTCTTCTACAAGGGCGAGGAGGGGGGCGACAGCTTGGCGGGCGCCTCCTCGATAGGCGACCTCCACAGGCATCTGCGCGAGGAGCTGGAGGCGTGCAAGCGGTCCATGGGCTCGGAGAGGGAGTACAGGACGAGGGTATACCCGAGGCTAATAGAGTTCTTCGCGCGGGTCGGCACCATGTCCGAAGTCGCCGCAGCCTCAAAGGCCCTCGAAGACATCGTGAGGCTCAACGCGGAGTACTTCGCCTCGGTAAGGAAGAAGAGGATAGAAGATAGGAAGAGGAAGGCCGACAATAAGTCGGGTGAGTGGTTTGGGTAAACCTTTCGACAAGGACCTAGCGCGGGACGCTACGGAGAGGACAAGTAGGCTAGTTGGTGTGCTGAACAAGTATTCTTAAAAAATTCCACGCCAAGCTAGGGCCTAGTAAAGACTCGGACGCAATTTACCATATGTAAATCCCAGCCGGACATCGAGGTGTTCATAGAGGGGTTGAAATGGTATGAGCGGGTCGGTGGAAGAAGATCATAAGATGGCCTCTAGCTAAAAAAATACAAGTGCGAGAAGTATCTAAGTGAGGGAAAACTGCCCGTTCTGCTATCAGCTAACTTGGAGAATCTAACTGAAATGCTCCGTATAGATTGCGAGTCCTTGATAAACTTAGGACGCGAGGAGAGAGCACCCTTTGTAAGGACCGGGGGAAATCCTACAGATACAGAAAAGGACAGGAAGAGCCTTTTTGGGCGGTTGGGAGAGAGAAGGTGAGGGAGGGGATCGAAAATTTCGAGGAGTTCCTCACCGATTTTCTGGGAAGTAGGGGCTATCGCTGCCCAGAGACGGCCTAACCATTCAGGCACCCAGCCCTGTGAGGGGGCACCGCTGCTCAGGGTCTCGAGTCCTTTTATTCCGGGGCCGGGGGGAGTATCCCGAGCTGGGGGGCGTAGACTTGGTCTCTTGGGCTGAGCATGTGGCGATGGGCGTGAGGAGGTCGGTGAACGGCGTCGAGACCTTTTTCGTCGAGGCGGGACGCGGGCCTCCCATCCTCCTGATCCACGGCTGGGCCTCCTCCTCCTTTAGCTGGAGGAGGCTGCTCCCCCTCATGGCCGAGAGGTTTCGGGCCGTGGCGGTCGACCTGCCGGGCTTCGGCCTCTCCAAGCCCCTCAAGGAGGGGTTTAGGCTCGGCCCCGTGTCAGCCCACCTCTCAAGCCTCATGCAGAGCCTTGGCCACGAGAGGTACGCCGTCGTGGGCCACTCTATGGGAGGGTTGATCGCTGCCCACCTCGCCGCGAGCGACCCGGGCGTAGTGGGGCTGGCGCTCATCTCCCCGGGCTTCCCGTCTGAGGAGGCCGGGCGGCCGATCTACGCCAGGCTGGGTGAGAGCAGGGTCCTCGGAAAGCTGCTCCTACGCGTCCTTGTCAGGCGCTGGTTTATACGACGGGCCCTTAGGGGCGCGTGCTACCGCGCAGACGTCGTTGATGCTGAGATGGTGGAGGGATACTTCAGGTCTGTTGAGGGGGCTCGCGACTCGCTCTTAGCTGGCCTTACGCTGCGCGAAGAGTTCTCGATGGATGCCCTGGAGCGGATAGCTGTGCCGGCTATCCTTGTCTGGGGTGAGGCTGATGGTTGGGTGCCGCTGAGGGTGGGCCGAGGGGTCGCGGGGCGGACGGGCTGGAGGCTCGAGGTCCTGCCCGAGACGGGCCACCTGGCTCAGGAGGAAAGGCCGGCTGAGGTCTTCCGGATCCTAGAAGAGTTTCTCGGCGGACTGTCATGGTAGGGCCCGCAGACTCACGCTTATCTCCAGCCTAGATACATTACTGGTGGCTTCCACCCCATGCCGGCCTCCGCGAAGAGGTTTAGGCTCGTGATCCTCGACCTCGACGGCACACTATACTCCTCCAAGAGCTATGTCGAGGAGCTCGGGCGGGCTGTGGTCCGCGTGGCCGCCGAGATGCTGGGTACGGGCCTGGAGGAGGCGGAGAGGAGGCTCAGCATGGCTAAGGAGCGCTCCATAACCACCAGCGCCGCCCTAGGCCTGCTCGGCCTGGACAGACGGGAGTTCTACGAGAGGCTAGCGGCCCTAGTCGAGCCCTCAAAACACATAGGGCCCAGCGTGGGGCTGGAGGAGCGCGTCAGAAGGCTCAAGGGGCTCGGCCTCAAGGTGGCGCTCCACACCAACGCCGGCCGGAGCCTCGCCTCGAAGGTCCTAACAGCGCTGGGCCTACAGCCAGACCTCTTCGACTACATAGTGACTAGTGAGGATGCCGAGCCCAAGCCCTCGCCGGTGGGCTATGAGCGGCTTGTCTCTGCGGCTGGCTGTAGGCCTGAGCAGTGCATCTATATCGGGGACCGGGCCCTAGCGGAGCTGAGGACCGCGAAGATGATGGGGATGCTCACCGTGAAGGTTGGCGGGAGGCCGAGCATCTGGGCCGACATCCACGCAGGCAGCATCTTCGAGGCACTGTCGATCGTCGAGCGCGCCGTGAGGAATGCGCCTCCCAGGGGCGCGGAGCGTGACCCGGATTGAGGTACGGAAAGGGGGACTCTGGGGAGACAAATCTCATAGGAGGCTCGAAGGTCCTGAAGTGTGACCTGCGGGTCGAGTGCTACGGCGAGGTCGACGAGCTCTCCTCCCTGATCGGGTTCTGCAGGTCGATCCTCCCGGCTAGGCATGCAGACTTAGACGCGGCCCTAAGGGAGGTCCAGGAGGCCCTCTTCAGGATAGCAGCCGAGCTGGCGGCGCCGGACCCCTCGAGTCTGGCCGGAATGAGGCTTGTCGGCGAGGAGGACGTGGCGAGGCTCGACGCGCTGGTTGAGGAGTACGAGTCCTCCCTCCCACCCTTGAGACACTTCATCTATCCTGGAGGAGCCGCGGCTGGGAGCGCGCTGCATGTTGCGCGGGCGGTTGCGAGGCGGGCCGAGAGGAGAGTGGTCGCCCTGAGCAGGAGTGAGAGCGTGAGGCCCGAGATCCTCCGCTACCTCAACAGACTCTCGACTCTGCTCTTCGCGATGGCTAGGCTCGTGAATATGAGGGAGGGCTCTGTGGAGGAGGTCTGGCCCGGCAGGAAGGGCTAGACGGTCCTTGCCCCCCTTCTCTTCACCTTGATCAGCTCAGAGACGAGGAACTCGGCCGAGTCCACCGCCTCCTGGGCGCTGTAGAGGCCGAGGTAGGATGTGCTGAACATGAAGTTGGCGGTGGGCGGCCTGTAGGTTCTCTCGTCACCCGTCCAGAGCTGTATAAGTATCTTGATCATGGGGAAGAGGCTGAAGGAGTAGCTGAGCCCTCCAAGCCTCTCCTTCTCTCCGTCGAGGGCTCTGCTGGAGGCGTCGAACCCCTCGGCGTCGCCGCCGAAGTTGTCTATGAGGGGCCTGAAGGCCCTTCTCGAGAGATCTCCCGCGAGGGCCTGCCCGCCGGGGAACTTGTCGAGCTGGACCCACCCTCCCGGCCTGCCTCCCTGATACTTGGCGAGATACTTGATGAGGAGGGAGGAGAGCTTGGGCGGGCAGGGCTTATGTGTGACCGAGTCCGTCACGAGGCCGCTCTCTAGGTTAAGGACGCAGGACCCGCTGAGCACGTTTACCAGAAACCTCGGGCCCTTACCCTCCTTGGGCGGAAGGTAGACGACGTGGCAGAGCCTCACGACCTGCTCAGGCTTCCTTTGGCGCAGCTCCTCTAGGAGAGCTGAGACGGAGTCGACGCCCCCCTCCATTCCGCCCTCGACAAGCCATAAAAGCGCGTCGGGGTCATAAAAATAATTGTCCTTATAATATTAGGTAGCGTGTGCTCCCCCCTCGCCCTATTTCTCGGCGCCTCTATTGGTTATCCGTGGTGCTCCTCGTGGTGGTCCGCCCCGGGGACCTCCAGCTCCTGCTCCGCCGCCTCAAACTCTATGCTGCTACCGTTGTCGAGGTAGAGCCTTATCCTGACCTTCTTGACGTCGTCTGGGAGCTTGCCGAGGATCATGAGGTGGTAGCCCTCGCCCTCGATGCCCAGCGCCTTCACCTCACCTCCGCCGGGGACGCAGATCTTGCTCACAGGGACCATGACTGCCTTCCCCTCACGGACCTCAGTCTTGTGGAGCTCGACGCGGAAACCCGGTACGCCCACCATCTCAGCCGCCACGATGCAACCCTCAAGCAGGCCGTGGTTATGTGCTATGAAGAACACGCCTGAGGACATGGTGCCACGCCTCAAGAAGGGCGAGTGAATCTCGATCTTTGGAGCCGCGAGGGTTGTGTATACGAGGAAGCCGACGGCGGCCAGCGAGGCCGCGACGACTACAATAACAGCGAGGTACAGAGCCCTCAACTATTATCACCGCACTCCTGCGTGAAGGATGGCTTCACATATATTCTGCGCTAGGTCAAGGGAGCGTTACGGCGGCCGCCTACTTCCTTGCACTCGACACATAGTCGGCGGGCGTCTGAACCCTAACCGCGACGCGGCCGACGAGGATGCTCTTCCAGCTGAGATAGAGCTCGACTTCGGGCGTTGACTCTATAACCATGGCCTCGAGGGCGTCCCTATAGTTTAGGCCGCGGGCCAAGAATCTCATGACCTTGTCGATGTGCTCCTCCCAAGAGTCGTGGTGGGGCGGGAAAAGGATTGTGTGCTCCTCGCTCCTCAGGTAGCTGAGGTAGAGGTCGCGGCCGCTCCTCTCGCCGACGTGTCTCGAGACCATGCCGACCAGGTCCAGCAGCGTGTAGATGGAGAGGGCTTTAGGCGTCCCCCGAAGCTTGGCAAGGGCCTCCTCGTTATCCCTCCAGTGGGGGTCGCCCCTCAGAGATAGGTGGTGGATGGCCAGAACATCTGGACCCAGCGTTATCAAGCCCGACAACTCACTCCTCCAACACTCCCGCGCCCCTCTCCTCAGCCCGGAAGACTATGTCCTCGGGGTTTCCAGCCCTTCCGAGCCTCCCACCGAGGTACAGGGCCGTGGCCCTCGCCTCGGGCGAGGTGTGGGAATACCTAGCCAAGAGCATTCTTATCGCGTCGCTGACCGCCTCGCTCCGGTTCCTGAAGAGCCCCTCCTGGCAAAGCTCGTCGATCCTCCTCACGAGCGCCGAGCTGATCCTGACCTGAAGGAGCACCGTGTCGGCCATACCAGACCGAGTATGAGGTTTGCATGTTTCAAAATAAAGTTTAGGAGGTTGAGGCCTGCTTGAGCAAATATATTTAAAGCAGGCGCCACATACTATTAATTTGAGCCTCAAGCTTGAATCGTGAATCTCTTAAGCTTGGAAAGCTGGAAGAAAAGGCTCTCAAGCTCCTTATACAGCACGGCGACGCAGGCCTCCTTCAGTCGGAGCTCTGGCGGATGCTCGGCGTGACGAGCAGGGACGGGTCGAGGGTCGCGATAAAGCTGGAGAGGAAGGGGCTTGTGAGGAGGATCAAGGAGTTCGCGAACGACCGGTGGACCATGAGGCTTGTCTCCCTCGTCAAGCCCCTCGGCCTGTCCGTAATAAGGGACGCACCCTGCCCCGCATGCCCCTACAACGACTTCTGCGGCCCCGGCGGAAACTACTCGCCAACCGAGTGCGTACTGATAGAGAGCTGGCTCCACAGCGCCTCCCAATCAAGGGCTATCCCTCAGACGCAGACACAAGCGGCCAACACGGCCTGAATCCCCCCTATTTCCGGATAATCACGTCCTAAAGCCGGTCTTAACGAGCTATCTTCGCAGAACCTTTGGTCGAGAATCGGTTTATACCCTACCCTTTTCAAAGTTTAGTCTGAGCAGGGGGATGGTTGCTAGCACGGTCGAGGTCTTTAACACGCTCTGGACCCTCTTCTCCAGCCTCGGAATCCTTGTAGGTGTAGTAGTCATCTCATACCTGGGCTACCAAGTCTACCGGAATAGGGCGAGGCCCGAGAGGCCCGAGCCTGAGGACGCCCCGAAGCCCGGGGAGGCCCCCAGGGAGCAGGCGCGTGCTGGGAAGCTCCTCATCTCAGTCATCCTAAGCGCCTCGATAGTTATCACACTTATCTCGATGACGTTTATCTCGCTCGGCATCCTCGACAACCCGCCTCAAGAGGCCTTCGAGGTCAAGGTTGTGGCGTTCCAGTGGGGCTGGAGGTTCTACTACCCCAACGGCTACGAGGCAGTGGGCGAGCTCAGGGTACCCAAGGGGGTGCCCGTCAAGTTCTACGTCACCAGCAGCGACGTCTTCCACAACATGGGCATAATAGAGCTCAGGCTCAAGATCGACGCGATCCCCGGGAAAGTCAACGTGGGCTGGACGCGGGTCGACGCCTTGGGCGAGTATATAATTAGATGTTATGAGCTTTGCGGCGACGGGCACGGCGTGATGACGGGCCGCCTGATCGTGATGGAGCCCGAAGAGTTCAACGAGTGGTACTCCTCCCTCCAGGTGAGCTAGCATGGAGGCACATATGCTTCCCCCCGCATCGTCCATCAAGCGGTGGCTCCTCACAACCAACCACAAAGACATAGGGATACTCTACCTTGTGACGGCGATCTACTTCCTCGTGGTTGGGGGGGCCCTGTCCCTTCTCTTTAGGCTCCAGCTCGCCGACCCATCACTCAACGTCCTCCCGCCACAAGCCTACAACCAGGCCATAACGATACACGGCCTCGTGATGGTGCTCTTCGTCGTCTCTCCCCTCGCCTTCGCGCTGGCTAACTATGTTGTGCCCCTCCAGATAGGCGCGAGGGACCTCGCCTTCCCGCGACTAAACGCCCTCAGCTACTGGCTCTACCTCTTCGCCGGCATCCTAGTGGTCGTCTCCTTCTTCCAGGAGAGGACCCTAGACGTCGGGTGGACCCTATACCAGCCCCTGGCGGCGGGCTTCACGCCCTATGTCGGCGTCAACACGGGGGGCCTCGGGCTCGGCCTGCTTACCGCCTCCGTAACCGTCTCCACGATAAACTTCGTCGTCACTATCTTCAGGTCTAGGGCCCCGGGCGTCAGGCTCACGGCCCTTCCCATGTTCACCATGACGATACTATTGACTGTACTAATGATGCTCTACGCCTTCCCAGCCCTCCTCGCAGGGATCATCATGCTTGCCTCCGACAGGGTCCTGGGCACAGTCTACTTCACCTCCAATCAGGGCGGAGCTATCCTCTGGGACCACATATTCTGGTTCTTCGGCCACCCCGAGGTCTATATCGTCCTCTTCCCGGCCCTCGGAGTCATGGCAGACATCCTCGTCACCTTCTCGAGGAGGCCCCTCTTCGGGAGGCGCTACATACTGGCCGCCATGGTGATCGTAGCCACGCTAAGCTTCCTCGTCTGGGGCCACCACATGTTCCTCACCGGCATCCACCCAGACATCAGGAGGGCCTTCACGGTCACGACCATCGCCATCTCCCTCCCCTTCGACGCCATCATCCTCTCCTTCATCTACACGCTCTCCAAGTCCAAGATCCACCTCAGGACCCCGATGCTCTTCACCCTCGGCTCAATAGCGATCTTCATCATAGGCGGGATAACGGGGGTCTTCCTCGGATCGATAGCGCTAGACTACGTCCTGAGGGGGACCTACTTCGTCGTCGCCCACTTCCACTACACGATGGCGGGCGGCGCACTGGTGGGCCTTATCGCGGGGGTCTACTACTGGTACCCCAAGATGACTGGGAGGATGTTCAGCGAGGCTCTCGGCAGGATACACTTCGTACTCGCCATGATAGGGTTCAACCTCCTCTACTTCCCCATGTTCCTCGCCTGGGAGATGCCCCGGAGGGTCCCAGTCTACGCCGAGTACCTGGCGCCCCTGAACCAGCTGGCAACGGTCGGCGGCTTCATCTTCGGCGGCTCCTTCCTCGTCATGTTCTGGAACCTGCTGTACAGCCTCAGACACGGAGAGCCGGCCGGCGACAACCCGTGGAACGCCCCGACCCTCGAGTGGCTGACCAGGTCTCCCCCGCCGCCCCACAACTTCGACGGCACGCCGGCGCTTGTTGACGGTAGATTCACCTTCCTAGCCGCCAACGGTGCAGGCCACCACTCGCACGAGACCCACCTGAGCCCCTGGCCCTTCATGCTGAGCCTCGCATCCATGGTTGTTCTGCTGGGCCTGACGACACACATCGCGATAAGCCTGGGAGGCCTCGTCCTCCTAGCTGCATCGATACTCGGCTTCGCCCGCGAACGCTTCGTCAGCCACGAGCCGCAGCTCGGGGAGCGCTGGCCCTTCGAGAGGGTGGACAGGATGAAGCTTGCCTGGTGGACCTTCCTCGCGTCAGAGATAGTGCTGTTCGGAGTCCTCCTCTCCGCCTACATCTACGTTAGAAGCGCAACGCCGAGCTGGCCCGCGCCCGGCACGCTCTTCGACATATGGCACGGAGCGGTCAACACCTTCATACTGCTCACGAGCAGCTTCACCCTCGTCCTCGCGATAGCGGCCTCGAGGATGGGGAGCAGGGCCGGCACGCTGGGCTTCCTAGGCGCGACCATGGCCCTCGGAGTAGCGTTCCTACTCAACAAGTATGGGGAGTGGACGGAGCTCTTCAGCCACGGCGTAAACTTCTCGACCAGCATAGTCTCGACCAGCTTCTTCCTGACCACCGGAGTCCACGGAGCCCACGTCACGGCGGGCCTCCTAGCCCTCGCATACCTCATCTCTAGGGCGCTGAAGGGGGCCTACGTCAGGGAGGGGCACGAGACCCTCGAGTACTTCGGATACTACTGGCACTTCGTCGACATCGTCTGGGTCTTCATCTTCCCCCTCTTCTACCTGATCTAGGGCCGGGTGGTTCCGATGGCTCTCTGCGAGAGATTAAATAATGGGTGCCGCGGCTGCGTAGGCCGAGGCTGATGAGGGATGGCCCCTAGGATCTCCACATACGTCGCGGTCTTCGGCGCGCTGGTGGCCATGACTGTGCTCGAGCTGCTGATCTTCGGCCAACCCCTCCCGAGAATCGTGATAGACCTCAGCATCATAGGCCTAGCAGGCGGGAAGGCGGTCCTTATCGCGCTCTTCTTCCAGCACCTCGCCTACGAGCCTAGGAGCCTCTCATCACTCGCGCTGCTAGGTCTCGGCGGAGCCGTTGCCTTCCTAGTCCTTAGCGTCTACTCCATCGTGGGGGTCCTCTTCGCCTAGCCTCTCGAAGCGAGGTGGGTTTCGTGAAGAGCGCCTACGTCGCAGCGGTCCTCTCGGCCATCGCCGGCCTCCTCATACTAGTCCTCCTCATCTGGCGTCTCACCGGTGGCCTCGGGTTCTAGACCAACCTAGCCGGGGGCCGCGCAGGCCCTACAACACTTCGTCACGAGGGACGCGCGGGGCCCCTAGACGATGTGTCGCGACGAGACTCTGCTAATACTAAATGATGTGCATGTTTTCTCTCGCCCAGATTGTACGATACCTTAGGACGCGCCGCCGCTGAGCCAGTCGTCGAGGCGGGGCCCGGGCTCTTGTTTATCGAGCGTGGCGCCGAGCGCGTTGAAGATCGTCTCGGCTGCGCGTCTCAGCCATTCGGTGTAGTAGTTGGCGTCGTGTCTGCCGCGGTGGAGGGGTGTTGCCCTGACCCTGAGGAGGGGGTTGGGGTGGCCGGGGGCGGTGTAGACGTAGCCGACGGTGTCTCCCCTCGAGACCACGAATCCCATGGCCCTGAGCTGGGCGGCGGCCGTCGCCTGGGCCGCTTGGCTCCGATACTCGTGGGGCTCCCTCCCAAGCCTCCTCCTCACCTCGAGGAGCGACGGGTCCAGCCGCCCCCTCACCAGCTCCTCGTACCGCCTCAGGAGCGCCAGCCCCCTCGCCAGGCCCGAGGAATAGACCTGCTCGGCGGAGCCCTGGCCGAGGACCTCGAGGATCAGTCTTCTCTGGAACTCCCTCACTAGGGGTGGCGTGTCGCTCCTCCTCATCTCTATTCCGCGGGCCTCGACCTCGCCGTCGAAGGTGACTCCGAAGTATCTCTTCAGCGCCTGCGTTGCGGGGTCCGTCCTGAGGGGCGGGAAGGCGATCAGCCTGAAGTGCCTGTCGAGGGAGATGGAGAGCCCCGTCGCCTCCCTTATCTTGGAGGCGAGGGCCTCGTAGTCCCTCCGCGCGGCTCCCGGCCTCTTGACGAAGAGGGAGTCCACGTCGCCGTAGACGACCTCGTAGCCCTCCGCCTCCGCGACGCGCTTCGCCGCGAGCATCGCCTCCCTCGAGGCCCTGTTGATCTCCTCGAAGGCGTGGACGTTTCCGAACCTGTTCCAGCAGCAGCCGCTTATCCCGTACTGGGTGCAGAGGATGAGCTTGAGGGCCTCGACCCTCTCGGAGCAGTAGAGCTCCTCGGGGCTCCCAGGCCTCAGGGTCCTCCTAAGCCTCTTAAGCCACAGCCTCCTCTCGAGCCAGGGCCTCAGGACGGTGGGTATGAGGCTTCCGCCGCCCTCGGGGCTCTCGTAGCTTATTCCTCGGCTGAGTATTATGCTGGGGTACTGGGAGTCGAAGTCGAGGGCCGCGACGTTTTCGTGGAGGCCAGGCCTGGGTGTGAAGGTTACTCCTCCCCTGTCGCTGTCGAGGAGCTCGAGGGCCCCCCGGACTCTCTCCATGTACTCGAGCCTCGGGGGCAGGACCCGCCTCCTCAGGAGCTCGAAGAGGTTTCGCGAGTCGATGCAGCTGTTGCTGGTCCACCTAGTGGCGAGGCCGAGGGTCGTGAAGGAAAACCTGGCCCTCTCCACCAGCCCAGCGAGGCCGTACTCGTCGGGCCCGCAGCCGTAGAAGACGTCTCCTAGGAAGACCCTCCCACCGTAGGATCCCTGACCGGGCCTCGGCGGATCGCCGCACCTCGCGAGACAACCCTCAAGCCCCATCTCCCGGAGAGAGGCCCTGAGCCTCCTCCCCAGGCCAGCGTCGAGGCCAGGGATGTAGACGAGGTCCGGGTCGAGGCCTGTGATGAGCTCGGCGAAGAACTCTAGGACCCTCTGCTCCCGCCCCTCCATCCTCCAGGCCCTGCTGCCCATAGCGGCCTCTAGGCCCCGGATCTCGTCGCCCAGCGTCGTGAAGGAGCATCTGAAGAGCGTGAAGGGCGGGGGCTCCAGCGACGATTCGTCGTCCAGCGCCTCGACCTTCCTTAGTGCTCCGCCGGAGGCCTCGGCCCTGACCAGCCTCGTAGGCTCCACCCCGAGGCCCGTGAAGAGGTATCGCTGCACGTGGGGCATCAGTCCGTAGACCTCCGCGGCGAGGCCGCTGGACCTGACCAGCCTGACCACCCGGCGGAGGGAGGAGGTGCCCCACGCCTCGACCGCTAGTAGGGCCCTGGGCTCCGGGCGGCTTATCGAGACGCTCCACTCCTCCTCCGAGACCCTCCTGACGTGGGGCGACTGCTCGAGGAGGACCTCAAGCTCGGTCCTCGCCTCTCCTTCCCTCGGCTCCACATAGATCTTGGGCCTATACTCGTCCGTCAGCCTGATGAGGCGGCCACTCCTCGTCTTGACCCAGACGACGGCCTCTCCGTCGAGGACGTAGGCGTCTAGGATCCAGCCCTCAATCCCCGCCGGCCCTCGCCTTCTCCTCAAGGCTCCTCAGCCTCTCCTCAAGCTTTCCCAGCCGCTTCTTCAGCTCCTCGATCTCCGCCTTGTTGTGTATGCTTGCGGCCAGGTTCATCGAGTCGAGGACCGTTATCTCTCCGAGGCTGCCTATCGCCGCGTGCTCGGCTCCCCAGACCTCTCTGACGAGCCCGTCTAGGGCCTTCCTATGCCTCTCATCCCTAAGAAGGGGCCTGTAGACCCGCCGGATCCTCTCAAGGACCCTCCTGTAGACCTGTCTAAAGGGCGGGGTAATCCTACCCATGCCGGCCCACCAGAGTGAGAGGAGCAGGGCGGAGCGGGGCGCGGGCATCGAGGGATGCTTGACGAGTCTCGCCGCCGCGAAGGAGCCTCTGAAGCTGAGGAGGACTAGGACTGAGGAGCGGTGGATTACGTGGAGCGGTAGTAGGGGCTCGGCTGAGGCGCCGGAGCCGCGGGAGAGGGAGGTCGCGAGGACGGGCGCACCCGCCTCCGAGGCCGCCTCCAAGAGGATAGAGAGGGCTGAGGAGAGCGCCTGGGCTGATCCCTTGCCGCCGGGGTAGAAGGCGGAGGCGTTGTGGACAGCCACGAGGCTCGCCCCCCTCCTCCTCACCTCCTCCGCAAGCCTCCCAGCCGCCCTGACCTGCCTCTCCGCGTTGAAGGCCGCGACGCAGTATATCGACTCCAGGACCTCCAGCGGCTCCGCTCCGGCCGCCTCCGAGGCCGCCGAGAGCGTCTCCACGTCCACCAGCGTCTTCTCCCCATAGTAGTCCGTGTTGTTCATGTAGGCGACGGGGCCCCTCCAGTGGGCCTCGACCATCGCCCTGTAGAGGATTGGGGAGGTGATGGCGGGCTCTCCGTAGAAGATGTGGAGCGCTCCAGGCCTCAGGCCCCCCACGAGCCGGTCCAGCTCCTCCACCCCGGTCCCAAGGCCCGCGTCGTAGCGCCTCAGGAGCTCTGAGGCCCTCTCTATCAAGCCTCACCAAACCCCCGCTTCCCCGTCCCACGGGAGAGCTACTTCTTCGAGTCCGCGTCCTCCACGCCCCTCTCGGTGATCCTGAAGCGCGCCTCCACGTCCGATGGGTGGTAGGGGCTGTCCATTATCCTGGCGATCCGCGTGTCCTCGGGCCCCCTCCTCAGGAATATCCTGTAGGTCGTGCTGTGGGCTAGGACGTGCCCACCGCTCGGCTTGATGGGGCTCCCGAAGAAGGCTCCGGGGTCGCCGAGGACCTGGTTCGTGACTACGACGGCCACATTCCTGATCTCGGCTATCCTGAGGAGCCTGTGGAGCGTGGCGTTGAGCCTCTGCTGCCTCTCCGAAAGGTTCTCCCGGCCAACATAGTCGGCCCTGAAGTGGGAGATCACGGAGTCCACCACCACGAGCCTGGCCCTATACTTCTCGACGTAGCTGCCCAGCTCCCTCACGACGAGCTGGAGGTGGCTCGAGTTATAGACCTCAGCCACCACCACGTTCTCCAATATCTTGTCGGGGTTCAGGCCCCTGGCCTTCGCTATCTCGTACACCCTCTCGGGCCTGAAGGTGGACTCCGTGTCGACGTATATCGCGCCCGCGGCTAGGCCCCCCTTCTCCCTCGGGAGCTGGATCGTCACGCAGAGAGTGTGGCATATCTGTGTCTTCCCGCATCCGTACTCGCCCACGAGCTCCGTGACCGCCTGCGTCTCCACACCGCCCATGAGGAGCTTGTCGAGGGAGGAGCAGCCCGTCGTGATCCTCTCGAGCGTCCTCCTCCTCTCCAAGACCTCCTTCCCCGTCAACAGCTCGGAGTCCAGGAAGCCGCTGCTCACCAGAAGGAGCCGCGACTGGAGGCAGAGCTCCTCAGCCTTCTTCGGGTCTATCCCCGCGTCCGCCAGCTCCCTCGGCGACGCCGCGGCGAGGTCGAGGAGGCTGTAGATCCCTATCGAGGCGAGCTTCTCCTTCGTAGCCTCCCCGACTCCCTTGAGGTCGTCTAGGCTGTAGACATCCACCTCGTCGCCCCCACGCTCCCCCCGCCCCTCACCCTTACCGGCCGCGGGACTCACGGCCACTAAGATGCTCCAAGGCATAGAAATAGCTTGAGACCCCTCGCCGAAAGTGATCGCCCCAGCGCCCTACCACTTCTCCACCGCGTCCAGGAGCTCCTCAGCCTGCCTCCTAACCTTCCCGCCGTCGAGGCGCTGGGGGCCTCGGAGCCTGACCCTCTCTGAGACCGCGGCTAGGGCGAGGGCGAGGGAGTAGGCCCTGTCGCCCGACTCTAGGAGCCCTACGAGGTAGGCGCCACCGGACACGTCCCCGGCGCCGACGGTGTCGACGACCCGGCCGACCCTCACGCGGCACCAGAGCCTCTCGCCTCCCCCGCAGACCCAGACACCTTCGATGGAGGAGGCCAAGACGTCGCATCCAAGCCGCTCCGAGAGTCTGAGGGCGGCCTCGCGGGCGCTGCCGAAGCCCAAGACCCCGCACTCCTCCTCCGAGAGCCTAAGAAGCCTCACGCCGCGGAGCCTCTCCAGCGGAAACGGCCTCAGCCTCACTAGGCCTTCCTGGTCCACCTCCCTCATCAGGCCCTGAGGATCGACCGCGACGGCCCCAGCCCTCCTGAGGGCCGCGGAGACGCATTCCTCGCCTATCTCCCACGCCACCGGCCCGAGGTAGGCCGCGGAGGCGTCGAGCTCCAGCTGCTCGGGCGCGATCTCTACGCACCTGGCCTTTACCCACATTCTCCGCCCCCCATCTGTCCTCTCGATCCTGAAGCGGGTCGTGGGCCGCCCCGCCAAGACCCTGACCCGCGAGGCGTCGACGCCGAGCGCCGCAAGCCTCTCGAGAAGCCAGCCGCCGTCCGCCCCGACGTTCGAGACTGCCAACGCCCTGTGCCCCAGCGAGGCTACCGCTAGGCCCGCATAAGTGGGCACCCCGCCGGCCGAGACCCATCTGCCCTCAGGCGAGACAACCTCGTCCACCACAACGAAGCCCGCGATAACCACGTCGAGCAAGAAGGCGCGGCACCGAGTCCAGTGGGAGGCTCCACAATAATTAGATAACGCGCAGGGCCGGGTTGCCAGCACCCGGCTT